>Ga0105158_1000782_pt1 | contig 13064 bp, 11 predicted proteins | sample LHCtaG_FD_81567 | JGI IMG/M metagenome (GOLD analysis project Ga0105158, IMG submission 81567) | Hot spring microbial communities from Little Hot Creek, USA to study Microbial Dark Matter (Phase II) - LHC4sed_matched | ecosystem: Environmental > Aquatic > Thermal springs > Hot (42-90C) >... | reverse complement strand
CATCAACAGGTAATACATCATCTAGTATGGCTGCATACGCTAGGAGGGCAGGACTTAAACCTATCCTAGTAGTTCCTAAGAACGGTATTGCTAAGGGTAAGATGGGGCAGAGTTTACTCTACGGTGCTACAGTAATTGAAGTTGAAGGTGGTTTCGACACAGCTATGAGGGTAATTATGGAGTTAACTAATGATCTTAAGGTATACCCCCTCAACTCAGTTAATCCTTGGAGAATCGAAGGTCAGAAAACAGTAGGTTATGAAATTGTTGATGAGTTAGGAGTTCCTGACTGGATAGTATTACCTGTAGGTAATGCAGGTAATATAACATCTCTATGGAAAGGACTTAAGGAGTTGAGGGTTTTAGGGTTGATTAGGAGGTTACCTAAGGTATTAGCTGTACAGGCGGAGGGTGCATCACCAATAGTTAAAGCCTTCTATAACAGTGGATACGTACCTGAGAGTAAGGTAGAGACTATAGCCTCAGCAATCAGAATCGGTAATCCAGTCCATTGGGAGAGAGCTTTAAGAGTACTTAATGAGAGTAGAGGGTATGCGTTAAGTGTTAGTGATTTAGAGATCTTAAACGCTCAGAAAGACCTAGCTAGGTTAGAGGGTTTAGGTGTTGAACCAGCTAGTGCAGCATCTATAGCTGGTATTAAGAAAGCTGTAGAGTTAGGTATTATTAGAAGTGATGAGGTAGTAGTAGCTATCGCTACCGGACATGCATTAAAAGATCCTGACGTAATGTTAAATTATGAGGTAGACCGTATAGTAGCATCTGATGCTGAAGAAGCTGTAAAAACTATTAAGAGGTTACTGATCTCCTCCCCACCCTGAAGGGTGAGGCTTTCAGGTTGTCAGCTCTGTAGCCCTTCAGTAAGCTTGGGGACTCACGAGTATGCATTGCCACGTAGTTGGCTCTACGCCCCACTAGCCACGCCTAGTGGAAATAGTTATAATCTACGCTGCTTTAATAAAACATAGGCTGCAAGCTGAGGCGTGGTTGCAGTGCGAGTCTTACTCGCCGTCCCGCCGGGCGTAGAAGAGTTCGAAATATACAAGGTAACGGGTATTAAGGCTCCCCCTTAGCCTCGCGTACATAGCAGCTGTGCTCGAGAAGGCCGGCCACACTGTTAAAATAGTTGATAGTCCCACGCTGGGTTTAGACAAGAGTTCGTTTATAGACGAGATTAAGACTTGGAGTCCCGCTCTCGTCGGGCTTACCTCGTTAACTCCAACCGTGTACAAGGCCTGCGAGGCGGCTAAGTTAATCAAGGAGTACGATAAGGACTTGCCCGTTATCATGGGGGCCCTTACGTTACTTTCATGTTTGAAGAGGCACTCCGCAACGGAGTGGACGTGGTTGTGAGGGGAGAGGGAGGGTTAACGACGCTCGAATTAATGAACGTGATTGGGAAACACGGCCTAGACGTGAAGACCCTCAACGGAGTCCAGGGAATAGCTTACAGGGATGGAGACAGGGTTGTCGTTACACCTAATAGGCCCCTTATACAGGACCTTGACATGCTTCCACCCACTGCGAGATACTTACTGCCGATGGAGATGTACGCAGTCTTCGGCAAGCCAATAAGGGTTGCACAGAATACAACCCTCCCACCAAACCGGGTGATAGCCCGGTGCTACAACTGCTGGCGTTGGCACTGGTGCCATAATCATTATTATGGATACCGAGTCTACGAACATCCCTAGTACGAATATGAGGGTCACAGATATAGCCAAGACCGTTAGTCGAGCTGTGGGTAGGGATAGTAGGAAGTTCGTTATAACTGAAAGCCTCGCTCTTTGGAGCGGGAGAGGTCAGTTCTACTTCTGTATTTGGGTAACAGGCCTCTGTTGCTGGCAGATATAGCCGTCACTGCTGAGCTTGTGTAGTTGTCAGTATTCTCGGTCTAGCTCTCTATAGAGCTATAAGTTGAAATAAACTGTGCACCCCTCAAAGTGCTTGTCTTGGAGTACGAGATACGCCTTTAGTGCTTTCTCAACAGCTTATTATGCGTGGAGTGTTATGATCCGAGGTTCTCTACGATCTCGAAGAGCTCCTTGGCTGCTCTTAGGCTCAATAACCTTATTTAACCATCTCTCAGCAGTCTCTCCTCTACTCAATCTACTCCCCCTCTAGGTGAGTGTAGTGACCAATCATCCCAGCTACGTCCTTATACTTATCATAAGTACTCTTCGATAGTCACTATACATCGCAACACGCCCTGCTTTTGAGTGGAGGCCTATATATATGGTGTTTTGCAGTTCTGGGCTTTGCAATATTTTTAGGAAGGGTAGGCAGAGTGTTGGTTTAGTAGTGTTACTTAGTTAGAGCTCTACGCAATGCACACTACTTTAACCCCCTCTTCCCCCGCTATATCACAGAGCTTTTTGTTAGCGGTGTAGAACTCTGATGTTCTAACGTGTTTTGCTGATACTATTTGTATGGCATCAGCTTCATAGATATCATGCTTTTCTATACTCCTCCAACTTTCAGTGACCATGCTCGGTCTTAGCAGAACAATCTTTAGCAATCCTAGTCTTAACATCATAATTATTTCGCTCAAGAACACCCTCTAGCAACTCTATACTCACTACCTCCAAGCCACCCTTCCTGACGGTATTTACTCATAACACCTAGAGCCACAACCCTCAAACAAAGACTTGAGGATAGGTTAAAAATATAGGTTCCTAAACATGCTGATTTCTATGTTGAAGTTTGAAGTAAAAGACTTTTAACAACGTCATATTAGATGTTCGTTCAACGGAATAGTTGTGTCTCTAATGAGATTATCTATGTACTATAGTTAGGGCAGGAATTTTACTTGGCTCAGCAAGCTTCGTTACTACAACGTACTTGCCGTAGTTTTTGAGCTCCTCAACAACTTTATTGAACCTCTCAGGGTCAAATGCTAGAAGGGCCTCGTCGGCTAAAACTATCAGCTTGCTCTGCGGGTACCTAGCCAGAATGCCAAGCTTGTACCCAGTCAGTATAGCTATCAGTGCAACGCTTACCCTCTCGCTAGTGCTTAGTTGCCTGAGCACCTGCTTATCCTCACGACCGCTCGGAAACACCCTCACAACCCTTATAAGGTACCTGCCCCTATCCTCATCAAGTGCTATTGACTTGAACCACGTGAACCCCAGCTTCTTGATGATGCTGTTCGCGACCTCGCGGAACTCCAGCACAACTTCCCTCCTCAGTTCGTAGAGATGGTTCTCCAGCTTCCTGCACTCCTCTACAATCTCCGCAAGCTCTTTCTCCACAGCCTCAAGCTCACGGCCTACATCGCCTAGACTTCTTATCCTCTCGTTAATACCCTTCAGGTACTCCTCTAAGGCATTAACTTCAGCAAGTTTGTGTGCAAGCTCCTCTATCCTCTTCCTCTCTTCCTCAGGCATTTTAGCCTCTAGCTCTCTAATCCTTTCCTCCAAAACCTTGATTTGGCTCTCTATCTTACCTATCTCTTCACGTAATTTCTCAAGCTTCGACTTCTCGAGCTGAAGTCTATTCTTAAGGGATGGGAGTTCCACCCCTTCAATGTTCCTTATAGTGGCCCACTCCCTTTCTATAGTACCTTTCGCGTTAAGGAGTTCTGTTTCTCTCCTGCTAAGCTCATCAATTTTCTGCTCAATCTCTCTTATCGCTTTTTCAAGCTCTGTTGCTCTACGTTTCCAGAACTCTTCGGGGTTCTCAATTTCTTGTCCGCAAACGGGGCAGTAGGAGGGTTTACGCAACACAGCATCGGCTAGCACTGGGTTTGACCTCTTGAGCTCAGCCAACCTCTCCTCATGAGATCTGATGGTGCTTCTTACGCTGTCTATCTCTCTGTCTATAGTCTCTATCTCTGCCCTAGGGTTTGGATGTTTGAGGTAAAAAGCACTTACCTCTTCCTCTAAGGCTTGTATTTTAGCCTCGATATCCTTTATCCTCTCAGCAGTTTCCTCGGACTCCTTTCTGTAGCTATCTAACCTGCCTTGTAGAGTACCTATCTGCCTTCTATGGTTGCTGATAGCCTCCTCTATTTCCCTCTTAAGCTCGATCCTTTCAGTCTCTATCTTCTTAACCTCGCCCCTCTTCTCCTCGAGCTTCCGCCCTCTTTCCTCTCTCTCCTTAATCAGGTTGGCTAACTCCTTGCTCTTCTCGAGTACCTCTCCACGCTTTATCCTAAGTTTTTCCTCCTCATATCTTAGTTGCTGTATTCTCTCTCTCAGCTTGCTGAGCTCCAGAGACAGGTCTATGAAGTCTGTGATGTCCTCCTCACCCGCGATTACCTTAGCCACCAGCTTGCCTACGTATGGATCTAGCAGTAGCCAGCTAAACCTCTCATCGTTTGCTAGAGGCTTTGACTCTACCTCGACTACTCTACCAGCCTGCCTCCTGAACACCCGGTAGTACTCCTCACCATCTAAGATGAGCTTCACGTAGCCTTCATCAGCGTCTTGGTTCAGCAGTACATCCGGGCGAACGTTTTCGTCGCTAGGATTGAGCAGTGCAAGCAAGGTCTTGATGATCGTGGTCTTACCGGCAGCGTTGGGGGCAATAACCTCGTTTACGCCCTCGTTGAACTCGAATACATGCTCTCCAGCTAGACCGCCGATGTTCTTGAGGTGCAGTCTCACCTGAGTACCACCTCCAGTAGGTTAGGTGTTATAAATTTATTTTTAAGACTCTCAATCTCCTTTTTGGGTGGTCTTCTAGAAAGCCATGCAATACCTACCTTCTTAACATCCTCCGGTAGCACAGCATCGAGATCCACCCTAGTAGCGTACATAGCTTCAACATTTAACCCCTTCTTTTTAGCCTTAAGGTAAATGTTGTAGAGAAATGCAGCTGATAATGCTTCATCAGGAAATATGAGGTAAACAGCTGTATCACTACGTGCGATATCACCTAACACTCGACCCTGCTCTACGTTTCTACGATATTCTTTAACAACCCTGCTTATGAAGTGACTTTCTCTAGGTATACGCACTATTATCATGATATCGTTTCACCATGCAGTTTATATAGCTCTCAGCTATATAAAAACCCTCTTTTGTTTAAATTTGCAAGCTTTTTTACGGTATCTCAAGTCTCTCTAGCATCTGTATATAGTGCCTTAACACCATCCTTTCCACCTCTCTTGCTGATTTTGGTGGCGGGTTCGTGGATAGTATTTCCTCCTTTACCTTTTCGAATCTCACCCCTAGCTCCCTGCACCTCTTCTCTGCTATCGCTAGTGCTGTTTCTAGGTCTAAAGGCTTGAACTCCACCGGGTATAGCCTGTCGACCAAGGCTTTGTCTACTAGCTTGAACCAGTTGGTTGTAGCTATGACTCCTACCTTCGATGTGTCGAGCTCGTCCAGCATGTGGAAGAACACGTTGTCCTGTGCTATGTGCCATGACTCTATCCCCCTCCTCCCCCTGGACATGAATATGGACTCGACGTCGTCGAACAGCATCACAGTGTAGCCCATTAACCTCTTAGCTTCCTCGAATATCTCCACGATCCTCATCTCTGACTCTCCGTAGAGTGGCCTAGCTATGTCGGAGGCGTCAACTGATATGAGGTAGACATCCCTAAACCTCTTACCGAGCTCTCTAGCAACAGCGTAGGCCAAGCTCGTCTTACCGGTGCCGGGCTCTCCGTAGAACAGGAAACCCCTGATACCTCTCCTAATACCCTCTCTAAACTGATAGTAGAATGTCTTGAAGACTAGGTTGAATACGTGCCTATACTTCTCGCCTACAAACCTGCCTACATCATAGTCCTCAGAGATTTCAATAGCATTTACTACCTTAAGTGGCTTAACGAAAGTCTTAGTCTTCTTACTCATGACATTCTCCCTCACCGTATTCGCATCTACATAGCTCGTAAATTAAATCTGGCTCCCTTCAAAACCTTCTCTCTTAATGAAGAGTACCCTAAGGTCTGCCTGTCTCTATGCTCTCTAAATTCCTTTCTTGGCTCATTCACAGTCATAGATCCCATCTGTTTACACACGTATACGTTACCTGACTCGTAACACGGGTTAAACTCCATGAAGTTCTCTTTCCAGTCTGCAACAACGTAAATACGTGGAGTACAGTCTCTTAATGATGGTTTGCGGAGAATTCTCTTAGAACCCTCTGTACCTCCTCTCAATTCTCTCTCTAAGTCTCTGTACATACCTCCCTACACCCTCCTCGTGCATTCTGACCCACAACCTGCTGAGCCTATAGCCGTTGGGGACGGCTTGCTCGATGACGTGGTTATCGGCCATGAACTCAAACGCCTCTGTCCTAACGCTTCTCCACCACTCCACTGGAACTCCTCTATCTTTGACGAAGTGATTGTCTACAGCGTTGATCCTAGGTATCTCGAGGACATCCTTTATCCTTGTTGTTCCTTTAGGCTCCAGACCAGATAGAGTGTAGATCATTGGTAGCTTTAGGAACCAAGGTATGACAGGACGATCCTCTTGTAGTCGCTTCTGCAGAGCTGTGGCAATTACGTAGACGCTCGAGATCCCACTGACAGTAGCCATCATCTCAGCAAACATCCTAGTGTCGATGGGAACCACCAAGTACTGTGCCACAGGACTTACCATCTGGTAGAAGCTATCGCTAACCCTGTAGAGGTACTTTGGATCGTTGCTCTGTTGCAGTATACCAAACAGCTGTAGTGGCCTCAAGTACTCGGTAATCCTTTCCACCGGTATGCGGAAGGAAGCGATCCACTGCTCAACAACAGCTTTGCTGATGTAGAGCCTAGATGGGTCTTTATAGTGATAGGCTTCGCCACACCTATCGATAATCGCGTGTAGCACCCTAAGGTGCTTTTTCTTGAAGTAGGGATACTTGTACAGCACACCCTTAAACCTAGTAGCCAGTGCAAGTGCATCTGAACTACTAGATAGTACTTTCGATGTCTTCGCACGAGCTATATGTGCTTGTAGCTCGTCGAAGATTGCTAATATTGTTTCCCTGGTTAGGTCTCTATAGTTCTTTAGAGCCCATTGGTTAACTTCTACATCCTGCCCCAAGATCTCACCTTACTAATTTTCTTCCCCCTCAGCAAGGTGTGGTAGTGCCTGTATGTAGGTGCTATCACCAAGTCTATCATGTTTCCTGAGACCTCGATGGGGTATGATCTAACGATGATCTTGTTTTCGTAGAGAACCCCTATAGCCTTGAAGTACTCTACATCAAATTTGTCTCTAAGAGGTTTGAGCTTAGCTATGTTCGCCCTCACCTCACTCCATTCTTCTAACTCAATAGTGTTTTTCCTCTCAACAGTCCCGTTCCTCTTAACACATGCAACAGGGCTTACGAGACCTATCATTATCGTGAAGCTACTAGGCAGTCGCCCGCTTCTGTGCATAGCGTAGAGGGAGCTGACTCCAGAAACCACCTTATGGGGGTATGAGATGGCCTCGAGGTCTATGTTTTGGAGAGTCATATTACCCATCACGTATGGTGCTATAGGCTTGATTACTTTACTAAGAGTGCTTTGATCTACCTTAAGCCTAATCCTATCCGGTGCTATAACCTCAGCTAAACCTAGGTCACGCATCGATTCAAATGCTGCTCTAACCTTATCCTCTTCATCAGGCTCGAATTCCGGTACTTCCTTTATCGTCACCTCGAAGTAGCTAGTATCCTTCTTCTCATAGCCGTGAACTGCTTTTACAATGGCATACATGAGGACTTTCTCAAGGCTTCTAGAAGCAAATGGTAAGAAGTATACGAGTTTAGCAAAGTAGGGAGCTATGTCAACATAACCTTGTCCAATAGAATCAAGAGCAGATTCTACTGCTAAACCGGCAAACCTTCTTAGTGAAGTCCATTTGCGTGTAATACGTTTAAAGTCTAGCGGAGCAGACATGCTATTCCTCAACATAGATAACAGTTACCTTCCTTATAAATGTATATTATCATAAAGTTTTCATGACTGTTTCTTGGAAAAACAAATTCAATTACACATGATATCGAAAGAAATCTATTTTATCAGTTAATGTTCATCTGGATTTGATTCGAAAACATAGAACTTTAGATATTTTAAACTTAGCCATCAAACTTTTCTCAGCATACCTAAAGGCTGAACTCAAATTTAGACTCAAAGTTTATCTTAGCGAAATCAGGATTAAAACGATCTTTCAACACCTCTAAAAATTCTCAAAGCTTCGAAAATTCTGTTTAGACAAAAAAGAGAAGATGTTTAAGGACATAAGTGAGGTACGTTCCTTAGAAGACTTAAAGTAATAGCGAATTCTAGAACTGTATTTAAAGTGTACAATATAGAGGGATTTAATTGCTGAAGTTATTTCAGAGATTACAGAGTTTGTGAAAGCTTCTACTTAGGAGGTAGTATCGAGGTACATATAAACCTATTGAAACTCAAACGATATGCAGATACCATTATTGCTAAGCTTGTACTTTTCATAGAATTCGATGTCTAATATTCATTTGAATCAATAAGATATTGCCTTCTCTCGTACTTAGAACGATTCTTCTGAGACTGGTTAATAAGACAGCTTCTTCCTCTCCAGATCCTATTTTGTCTTCTCTGAACATCCTTATAATGTAATATTCATGTCTTTTTAAGAGTTGACTCAGTTTTCAATAAGCTATTATGGTAGTCCAGCTTCACAATGTGATGTGTGCTGACTAGCCTAACTAAATAAAGTTTAGTAACTTCGGAGATAAGTTTAACTATGCTGACCAACTTCGATAGAAGCTTGTATTTCTTATACTCTAACACTCTACATTATTGGATCAGAAATCGTTGTACGTAATTCTAATCAAGCGACAGCTGATTTAGGAAATCTGCAATAAATCCGCCACTCTAGGGACCTCTCATCTTGAGTGCTTTGTACCTCCCCTACCTCTAGCCCCTAGAGCTTATAAGTATTCTACAGAGCCGAAGAATGAAAACTTCATATAAAATCACCGTAAACCGATATAAAACCAGAAGAGTTGCGTTTGAGGTGTTGGAGGCCCTGAACGCCCTCGAGCTCGGTAAGAGCCTGAACTGGATGCAGGGGAAACAGGGTGAGACGATAAATCATATCAACTCATATAAACTTATATAAGAGTTGAATCCTCTGGATTTATCTACGGATCGGCCCCAACACACTTTACCTAACCTTCTCCGTACTGGGGTGCTACGCCAAGCTGAAAAGAAGGCGTTTAGCTCTCGCGGTAGGTCTTCTGTAACTGCTAGGGATGCCCTCTCCCTGCTCGGGTCGGCGTTAATAGAGTTAACTAAGTGACATCATAATATTAGGAGCGACGCCTCCAGTTACGGTGGTGAAACCCTCAGCCCTATCTAATTCTTGCGGTCAGGTAGCCCAGCAGTCCAATTAAGACTAAAAGGTTCCTGCCCCTAGCACACCAATAGAGGCTTCCCATAGGCGGGTCCTGCTATCTACCCTACTACAGCTCAAACCAACGGAGGTAGCTGCGTTAATTTAACCTTGCTACATCTGGGCAAGCTCAAGGCTATTAGTGGGGAACCTTAGGCAGTAATTGCATTCCTCTCTACGTATTGTTTAACTACTGTTTAGGGAGCTCTCTTGACTTGAGATCCTACTGTGGGTTAGCTCCCACTTGAATGAACGCTAATCTTCTTGGGTCTAAATTACTGTGTGCTGGGGTGGGATGCTTTATCGTAGTTAGCCAAGTCTTTAGTACTTTTAATCCTGTTCTCCGTTTGCTTAATTGGGTAACGTAAGACCTACGGGTACTTTAAGGTACTATTCGGATGGTTTGGCTTTAGTAGTGGTACTAGTGCTTCTCTTTCCAGTATTCGCGGGACGTTTCTGTAGTTGAGGGTGTTCCGCTACCCCAAGACTCGAGGGAGCCTGCATTTCCATTTCCCTACCCCCATACCTCCTGGCATTCTCTAATGTGCTGCCTCTCGTACTCTGCTACTCAGCTCAATATCGAGAGTACTAGCTTACGTAAATTCCTGCTTAACGGTGACAACCCTAACGCTTCTGCTTTCTAGCTGGAGCACAGTGCTCATGGTGTCGATCATCGACCTACCTAGCCGATCGAGCGCTCAGCTAATGACGCTCCGGCCTTAGCTTACCGAGGTTCACTTCTGGCAACATATGTAGATGAAGGGAAACGGCTGGCTAGTGCGGCGAGCCCGTTAGTTAGTAGGTACTAACTAACGTAGTATTATGAGCGTGGGTTCCAGATCTGTGCAACTACGGTAGGAGACGTACGGAACTGGAGCAGATGTAACCGCTCTGTTGGAGCTGGTTGATAGGTCCCTCAAGGTGTACTTCACGAGGTGGTAGTAGCTCTACTACAGCTAGCTAGTTACCCTATAGGGTAAATGTAGGCATATAGGTAATTATTTTTCCTAGGTTTTTCTAAAAGTGGAAACGCTAGTGCTTTTCCTCTGATGGAATGTGGAAAGCCTTATAATTTGTGTAATAAGGTAAGCTTAGGTGCTATCCCTTGTCCTCACCTGCTAGCACTAGCGATGTGGAAGCTTTAATAGATGGTTTGGTCAGGAAAGGTGTAGCTTACGCTGTAGCACTATACCCGTTTCTATACTCATCTGATACGTGGAGGCAGGAAAACACCCTTCGCACCCTCGAGCCAGCATTTGGTAGAGATATCGCTAAGAGGGTCTACGACGAGTTATCGCAGACGTTCAGAGGAGTTAACCTGTCGGCTGAGGTTGTTGTTGGGGGAGAGAGGAAAACCTTGAGAGATTACGTCCGAAGGTATCTGCTGAGATCCGAAATAACAGAGCTCATTGCCAGTGAGGCTGAGAAAAGGGTAAGTTCTATACCTGAAGAGAATGAGAAGGTGCTCTCAGTTGCATGCGCGATCATTAAGATAGGCAAAGATAGGAGTATCCCGTATGTTCCTAGCATCTCAGTAACTACTGAAGGAATAGACGTCTATCCAGGCTACGGAGACCTACCTCGGCTGGTCTCATCCGTTTTAGGGCTCAAGATCGTTGATGTCGAGGTCGTGTTCTACAAGTACCTCTTAGGGTTTAAATTAGATTTAGGCTTAGGGATATATCCGTTCACAACACAACAGGTTCAGCACCTCGTCTCTAAGGCATATAAGTACATCAGGGTTCCAAGTAAGGACGCTATTAGGCAAATGCTCAAGGAGTTCTATCGGAGAGGAGAGTACTCTAGTTTACTGTTAATCGAGTACAGCCTCCGCAGGCCGTACTGGTTGAGCTTAGATGTACTCAAGCAGTTTACTGGTTTAACCGAGGAACAGCTATGCAACAGCGTGGTAATTGAAGGAGTTATCAGTGAATGTATCGTAAACCCGTTTGCATATAACTACGTTAAAGAGGTCGTCGAGGAGCTATACGATGAAGCTCGAAGAGAATTCACGGCTCTGTTTAAGGAGGTGTTCGGGAGGTTCGGATACAAGGCTTTTTGCTTCGCTGATTACTGCACATTCACTAAAGGTGCTACTAAGCCGATACTCATCTATTTCTACCCGTGGATGAGGATTAACCTCTACCAGATCCAGGAGGCCCCAGATTGGGTAAAGGCAGTTGTAGTGCAGGGAGTACCGGTAGAACTCTTCACTAAGTCTGAATTAGTGCTCAGTGTGAGCTCTATGGGGTACCTTTGGCTATTCGCAGAGGGAAGTAGGCTCTTCGTACTTCCGAGTACGTATAGGCGTGAAGAGCATTACGAGCTTCTGAAGATCTTAAGGGAGCACTTCACCTTAGAGTCCATAGGTCCTGCATCAGGAGAGCTAGAACATCTGTTAGTTCCTGTCAAGCCCGCTGTGGCTGTCTCTGAAGCTCTTCAGAAACCTCCTCAGCTGGTTAGGAGGTTTGGGGCTAGAGATTTGTTGGAGGAGGTTGTAGCGAACGTTCTAGAGTCTGCAGGCTTCTCCGTAAGAGTTGACTACAAGGTCATCAGTAGAGCTGGTACTGAGGTCGAAGTAGACGTCTGGGGCGAGAAAGTTGTTGGTGATACGAAGTTCGTTGTCTACGCTTCCTGTAAGAACTGGAACAGACCTATCGAGGTCGATGTAGTTAGGGAGGAGTTCGGTAGGGTCATACAGTTACCCCTCATACCTCACGTAAGGGTTATCGTAGCTCCATCATTCGCAGAATCTGCTAAGAAGGAAGCTCTCTCGTACGGTTTTCTGGTTATCGAAGTAGGTGAGAAGGTCGTAGAGACGAACCTAGAGAGAACCTACAGAAAGGTTTACGAGAGGTTGAACGGATTATTCACTGGTATAGCACCTAGGTGGATGCAGGAGCTAGCCGGGAGGGTGAGGAAGGTAGCTGAGGAGATTAGGAAGCTAAGTGAGGAGCTGGAGATAGCTGCAGGTACTGCTAAGTAGGTTCCATAACCGTAGCCACTTATCACAATGCTATTACTCTAGTAACTGGCTTAGCGACACAGTCTAACAGGTTAGGGGCTGAAGCTCTAGGAAGTGTAAACCAACATAGTATATGTCTTTAGGGGCTTGAGTTCCGGTTCGTGGTCGGTGTGGGTGGGTCCAGAACCAAAACCCTTAAGTGACGTACTTACTATAGATTTTTAATACATTCTGCACATCCTCACAACTAATATATGGTTTCCTACTCAGTAATTCCTTAATAGGGTCTTCAGGTTTTGGATATACATCTCTGGAGAGCATTAAGTAACTAGCTAATACCTCCATAGATATTCTTAAGTCCTTACCTAAACTCCTTAAGTCATTAATTAATGATTTAAGCCTACTTAAAGACTCACTATTTAATTCAGGACACCTACATGTAGGGTCTGTAGAAACTCTAAGATCTCTACTGAGGTCTTTAGAATAAGGACCTCTAATATGCCATATGAACTTATACCCAAAATCAATACCGAATACAGTCTGAGCTATGTAGACAATCTTCTGAGCTAGTAACCTATCCTTAAATGAGTTGAAGTCTGGACGTATTCCTAACTCCTTCAACATCTTAACTACACAGCAAGCCTTACTCATCCAGACACCTAAAACTACATTATCTTCAGTAAGTTATAAGAGATACTGTTTAAGACTCTAGATAGATAGTTTTTTATAGGTATTACCTTAGGAATTAACCAACCAACATAAAATAT
>Ga0105158_1000781_pt1 | contig 13080 bp, 11 predicted proteins | sample LHCtaG_FD_81567 | JGI IMG/M metagenome (GOLD analysis project Ga0105158, IMG submission 81567) | Hot spring microbial communities from Little Hot Creek, USA to study Microbial Dark Matter (Phase II) - LHC4sed_matched | ecosystem: Environmental > Aquatic > Thermal springs > Hot (42-90C) >... | reverse complement strand
TCGCGGATTTCCGTGGCGAAATTTTCAAGGCTTGTGGCAATTAAAGCCAGTAGGCAGATGAGTTCTGCGTGGCGGTCCCTCTGCACGATTTGCGTGGAAATGTCGGCGGGCTTTAAACCCAACTTTTGCATGACCAGTTCTTGAATTTTCATGGCGTGTTCGCCTAAACCCGCCTGGGTGCCCACAGCACCGCTCATTTTGCCAACCAAAACGCGTTCTCGGCACTGTCTAAGCCTTATAATATGCCTTGCTATTTCCCTCATCCAAACGGCGAACTTGAAACCCAGAGTTGTGGGCAGGGCGTGTTGTCCATGGGTTCGCCCCATCATAACAGTGCTTTTATAGCGTAGGGCTTTCTCCATAAGAACCTTTTCCAAATCGTTTAGGCGCTTCTCGATGATTTCTAAAGCCTCTTTTAATTGTAGGGCCGTGGCCGTGTCCACAATGTCGTAGCTTGTGGCGCCCAAATGCACATAAGCCCCGCTGGGGCCGCAGGCTTCCGCCAAAGCCTTTACAAGGGCCATAACGTCATGCTTAATCTCCCTTTCAATCTCTTTTATGCGGGCAAGCTTGACATGCTTAAGAGATGCCGTTGCCATGATGCGTTGGGCGTGTTCCCTTGGTATATTGCCCACTTCAGCGTGCGCCCAAGCCAAAGCAGCCTCCACATCAAGCATTTTTTGGACGCGATTTTCCTCCTCGAAGATTCTCCGCATTTCAGCTGTTCCATAACGCCCAGTGTCGATTGGAAGGATGGGCAATTTTCCCTCTCCTCGTGTAAAGGGAATAGCTAATTGAGGATTAATGCTTTTCCAGTTCCTTGATGACCTGCTCCAAGAGTCCTATGTTTTGGATGATGTAGGCGTTCCAGCTTGAAAGCCTAACCACGCCCTTAACGTTTTTGTCGATTAAAGCGGCGTTCATTTGGGCCAGCACAGCGCCAACAAGGTCTTCGAAAAGGCTGTCTCCAACATGCAGCGCCTCCCATGGTTGAACGTTGAAAACCGCAAGTGCTTTGGCGAAAATTTCCGGTTTAGGCTTCGAAACCTTAAGCTCGTCAGCATAAAACTGCTCATCGAAAAATTTGGACAACCCGGCCCTTTCAAGCAAAACCCTATTATAGCTTCCAGGCCAGAATACCACATTCCCCACAACTATCACTTTAAACCCTAACTCTTTGACTTGGCGGATGACCTCCGCCGCCTTTTCTATGATATACTGTTCAGGTCGGGAGCTTTCAGTAGCGTTAAGAATCGCTCTAGCAACAATTTCAGAATCCAAATTAAGGAATTTAGCCACGGCTTCAAGGGATAACTGCACAATTTCAGAATCTTTAAAGCCGCCGGCCCTCCTAATGGCTCTGATTTTTCTGTACCCCTCCACCAGTTTGTCTTCCAAAGTGGCTGGCTCTACACCCACAAGCTTTGATAATTCAACAGCGATGTCCCGATAATAGGCTCTTACGGAAAGAAAGGTGTCCCAAACGTCAAAACTAACAAGCCTAAGGTTTCTCATAGGCTTCCCACAGGCTTTTGTTTTTGCACGCTGCACTTTTAAGCTACATTCTGATTTTAAATTGCTGCGCATCAAAATTATGACTGTAACGGCGTGAATGAGCTGGTTTCATGAAGGCGATCGCAGCTGTTCTAGACAAGCAGGGAGAAAACGCCTTAAAAACCATAGTTTTGATGCTTAAAGTTTTAAGCCACGGGCATGCAGACGCCTTCGCAATAGCTACGCCGAAAAGCTTCAATATTGAAAACAGTTTGGAAGGCTTCACGCCAGAAGATTTCAAGTCTAGTGTGGCTTTGGGTCATGTTTTCGTGAAAGTTTTAGCTCAAGACACGCTTCAACCCATCTATGTTGGAGCAAAGGCCGTGATCTTCGATGGAAGGGTTTACCATCCCCGAATTGAGTCTCCAGCTGGCTTCCTTAAACAAAGACTGGAAGCTGACGGTGGGTTAAACACTGCAGAATGCCTTATCAAAGAGTTTGATGGAAGCTTTGCCTTCGCCATCGCTGAAGATGAAAAGCTTATAGTTGGCAGAGACGCTTTAGGCTTGTATCCCCTCTACTACGGCGAGAACAACGGCGTGTTTGCCATTGCATCTGAGCGTAAAGCCCTCTGGAAAATAGGGGTTAAAGAGGCCGAATCTTTTCCTCCCGGCCATGTTTTAATAGCCAACAAAAGCATGTTTAAAACAAAGCCTATAAAAAAGCCCAAAGGCTTTGTTCGTCCAGTATCCCTCGAGGAGGCTGTTGAAAAACTTCAAGAGTTGTTATTGCAGTCTCACTTTGAAAGAACCGATGGTTTGGGCGAGGTTGCTGTTGCTTTCTCTGGCGGATTGGACAGCAGCCTAACAGCCTTTCTGGCCAAAAAAGCTGGAGCTGACGTGCATCTAATCCATGTCAGTCTTGAAAACCAGCCGGAAACACGGCAAGCCGAAGAGGCGGCCCGTCTACTTGGTCTTCCGCTTCACAAGTATTTTTACAGTCAAGAGGACGTGGAGGATGTTCTTCCAAAGGTTTTATGGCGTGTTGAAAGCCCAGACCCGCTTAAAACAACCATAGGAATACCGATCTACTGGGCGGCTGAAAGGGCTTCCGAGCTAGGCTTCAAGGTTCTGCTAGCCGGGCAAGCAGCGGACGAACTCTTTGGAGGCTACATGCGCTATTTAACCCTTTATTCACGTTTCGGCAACGAGTTTGCAGAGAGAGCGATAACGCGTGACATTTTAAGCTTGTATGAGGACAATTTTGAGAGGGATGTTAAGATTTGCAGTTTCCACAATGTTGAGCTTCGCTTGCCCTTCGCCTCTTATCCGCTTGTCGAATTTGCCCTAAGCCTACCATTAAACTTGAAAATTGGGTTTGAAGGCGAGGTTCTAAGAAAGTTAGTGCTGAGAAAAACGGCGGAAAAGCTTTGGCTCCCAAAACAAATAGCCTACAAGCCTAAAAAGGCAATCCAATACGCCACTGGAGTGGATAAAGCGCTTAAAAAACTTGCTAAAAGACAAGATATATCATTAAAACAGTATCTACAGAGGGTTTTCCAAAAAGTTTTGCAAAATTGTTTAGAAGAATAAGAGGTGGTGGAAGAGGTTATTCGATTACTTGGATGGCGCCTTGGGGGCATTGTGCTTCGCATGCTCTGCAGACAAGGCATTCTTCAATCTTTACGGGGACTGATTTTTCCTCTTTTATCTCGTAAACGCCCACGGGACACGTGTCGACGCATGTGCCGCATCCAGTGCACTTGTGGTTGTCAACCACTATTTTTACCACGTCTTCCTCCTCCTTTTAAGCTAGATTTCATTCAAGGTTAGGGAGTGAAATAAAAGTCTTTAGGTTTGCTAGTGGATTTCTTCACGTAGCCTTAATATAATTCCATTTATCGTCGTTTCAGCCTTCTCCCTTCTACGCTGGTAATCGGCGAGAAGTCTGCGGTACGCCTCTAAAGTTAATTCACCCCTCCTGTGGCGGGTTTCTATGCTTCGGATGTTCGCTTCAACCTCGTTTATTTCCGTTTCCGCAACCTCCAGCTGATGCATCAAATCCGCATATCGTCCTCCAGCTGACCGCAACCTAAGCCTCAAATCATCTAACCTTCTGGCAAGCGTAGTGAGGCGGGTTTCCAAAGTTTTTCTCCGCATCTTATATTTCCTTCTAGGAATTCTACCTTTGCTAACCGCTGTTTCAAGGGATTTCATCTCCACCAATATTTTCATCTTTTCCTCATAGGAGTCTACAAAGGACTTTATTGTTTCTGGGGTTAGTTTCGCTATCACCGTTGGCGCAACAACCGCCACTGCTGCTGGCGCTCTAGGTCTTTTCCAGATGGCGATTACAGCGCATCCGAAGGTTACTAAAGCCCATGCCCACATTGTTGGGCGGAAAGACACCCAAAGCATGCTGTAGCTGTATGAAACTTCTACCGTCAAATTGTCTAAGAAAAAGGTTCCCGGCCTGTTCACCGTGAATTTTTCTTGGAAAATCTCCCTCAAAGTTCCATAGGTTGTGTTTTCTGAAGCGTTTTCGCAGCCAGCGCTTGTTATTTTTGCGCCTTCTGGAAACGTTAGAGTTATCTGCACCTTTTTAATGTAGTATTTCATGTTTTGAAACATTGCAAGGCTGAGTTTGCTGTCGCCTGTTTCGCTTTTTTCAATAAAACTTTTTGGAAGATTATATTTTACAATGAACTTCGCTGATTTTTCCTTTTCCAGCGGCATCGACCGTTGGGCAAACTTTAATGTTATGCTGTAGCGACCCGTTTTTGCATCAACTAATGTTGGCTTTTCACCCTTCCTTCCAAACTCATCTTCAACATTCACGTTGGATGCGTTTGGAAGAAGGAAAACGTCGATGGATGTGATCTGCTTAGGAGACTGGTTCACAACATAGTAACTGTCCGAAACTGTTATTCCTCCCAAGGAGTCTATGATAACTTCCCGCCTAAACTCCTCCACGGAAAAAAGTTTTATCTCCTCCGTGGTTAATTTAAAGGTTACATTTGCTGGCTCATAGGCGAAAGGCTGCAATTCCCTGTTTTCTGCATATTTGAACGCGTTAACAGTGCCTGAAACAAGCTGAGCGTTCGAGGGCAAAATGACTGAAGCATTACACGAAGAAGCCTTCGCCGCGAAGCTTGGAAAGGCTGGAAAATCTAAAGTGTAAAGGCTAGTGTTTGCTTCATTCTGCTGAAGAAGACCTTGCGAAAGCACAAAACACACTGTGAAAACCCCATTTTGCGGTGGCGGATTGAGACTAACACTTACACCATAAAAGCCCATCCGATCTGCCAACGACACAGCGGTTGTAACTTTATACCTACTTGTAGGATCAGCGGACGAAAAAGCTACACATTCGAGAACACGGTGGCCATACTGGTATGGTAAGCCTAAAAGGAAATTGTCTGGTGCTCCGCTTATTTTGATGGTGTCGTTTATGAACACATAGCCATTGTAAAGGACTTCCACATTGTGGTTAACCCACTCAATAGTGTAACTATCTGCTGCACGAGTATCCCTAATATAAAAAGCGTTTAGGGCCAATGTTAGGAGGGCAACCGTCCAAATAGAAAGCGCCAAACACTTCCTTTTCAAACGTTTTCCTCCACTTGGCTTTCTAAAATATTCAAAGACCTATTTATTTACTTTTACAGTTTCGGAATAATTTTCAAGGGTCTTTATGGGCAACAAAACCGAAGGAGACGCTCTCTCCAGTCGATAGACAAATACGCATCGCATTTTCCCATCTACATCGGGCTGTTTTTCCGTCTGCACCGATGTGACGTTATACTTTCCCAAAAACATGTACCTTCCCGGCGTCTTCTTCTCGAAGACGAAAATTGGATAGCGCTTCTCCATTTGCAGTTTTAATACGAGGTTTCCCCTCCTCATTTGTTGGTCTCCATGAAGGCCTTCCCCAGTGTATAGCAGGCATCCGCCTTCAAACCTATCATGGTAAGGGTTCGCAATGCTTTCTTCTGGTGTTTTATTCAAAACTGTTGTCAACACGACATGTTCAATTCCATTTTTAAGGCTTCCGCTGTATCTTATTCCCCGCCTTACGCTCACATTGAAAATTCTCGAAATTTCACGGTTACTGAGGACATCGCCAACTTTTAAGGACATAGGCGTAAGCGCTTCCATCACATGTTAAGACAAGCAATAATTTAAGAAATCCTTTACATAAGCCATACTGTGGCCAACAGCCTAAAAGGAAGGTTTGCATTGCTCTACGATCCCGTCAAGAGACATGTTGCCATTGAAAAGCTGGTTACCCGCATAGGCCCTGAAGGGCAAGAAAGGAAATATTACCGTTTAAGGCCTGCCAGATGGTATGGTGGAATAGTCACCGCTGACTGTGTGGGCTGCGGATTGCTCTGCCGCTTCTGTTGGGTTTCAGATGTCGTTGCAAGTCGTCCCACCGAAGTTGGCAGTTTTTACACGCCTAAGCAGGTTGCCGAAAGCTTGGTTTCTCTTGCCAAAAAATGTAAACTGAAACTGCTTAGGCTTAGCGGCGGTGAACCCACCATTGGAAGACAACATCTGCTTGCGCTTCTTGACAACCTTCAAGGGAAGGGTTACCGCTTTATTCTCGAAACAAACGGGATACCCATAGCCTATGATGAGGGTTATGCCGAAAGCCTCTCTAAATACGAGTTTCTCCACGTAAGGGTTTCGTTGAAGGGCTGCAACGAGGAAGAGTTCACACTGCTTACAGGAGCAAAACCGGAAGGGTTTAGGCTTCAGCTTAAAGCCCTGCAGAAACTTATGAAGGCAAAGGTAAGCTGCCACCCATCAGTTATGGCTTCCTTCTCATCTAAGGAGAGCCTTCAAAACCTTTTGCGGGAAATCAGCCAAATAAACCCAAAATTAACTGAAGAAATCGAAGTTGAAGAGTTAATACTGTACCCCCATGTCGTTAGAAGGCTGCAAAAATACGGTTTGCGATATTATACTGGATATGCTCCGGAAAACGTGCCTCCAGAGCAGATTTAACGCTATTCCTCTAGAAGCCCCGCGTGCTTTAAGTAGTAGTTTTCTTCCTTTTTAGGGCCGAAGCTTCTAACGCCTTTCTCTTTAAGCTGTTTTCTCAATTTAGCCGCATATTCTCTGCTTATTTCGCCCCGCCTCTCCATGTAGGCTATTATTTCCTCCGCTTGCTCCTCTGTGTCGCAGCGGCGCAGAAAGTCAATAACGTCTGGGTCATAGTGGACAAAACACCTCGCAGAGGCCTTTTCCCCCGATTTAATCTCCGTCCGAACAGAGTTTAATGCCACCCTGTTTTCGCCCGACTCCATTTCTCTGGCTAAGTTTGGGAAAAGCTTTTTGAAGGTTTTCTTGTCGAACTCCACACGACTACCTTCAACATTTCTTTGTTTTATTCTATTATGAGTCTGCTATTTAAGCGTCTAGCAGAAAACAGTTTTTTCAGAATGGTACAAATCTCTTTGTGGGATTTTCTAAAAGCAACTTCTCCAACTCTTCAATGCAGAGTCCAGAAATTAAGTCGCCATATATCTCGCACCGTTCTTTGACGCCATATTCGGCTGGGTTTCTGATGGTTATTTCGGCCTTATTGCCGGATGGCAGTGCCAATAGTATGCGGAAGGATTTTTTCCACTCTTTCCCTTTTGTCATGGTTATCCATCCCTTCTCCATTATTTTGAAGTTTTTCCGTTCCAGCAGTTTTAGAATCTCTTCCGGTTCGTTGTGGTACACGTTTATGTCTATGTCGCTGCCGCAGTGTATCGTGCCCCGCCAAACGCTTCCCACAAGCCTAGGCTTGTAGTTTTCAAGAATTCTCATAAGCCCCAAAGCTTCGAATCTCATTTTGGATAGGCGTTCATAGCGAGCGGCGCCTTCTTGCTCTTCGGTTATTTTATCCAGTTCCATTGCCACCTCAAGGTTTGTCGGCAAGAATTTAACGCCTAAATTTTCTGCAGCCCTTAATTTCGCCTGTTTATACTCCTTTTCCACACCAAAATAGAGGAGGGTTGCGGCTTCCCTTGCAACTTTCCATCGGGTATTTGCTAAAATTTGGGGGTCCAAAGCCGCACGGTCTCTTAGCGTTTTATTACCCGCTCATACAGTTCTATGGTTTTTTCGGCTATTTTATCCCATGTGAACTCGTTTAGAACCCTTCGTCTACCGTTTTTCCCCAACCACTTTTTCTTTTCCGGGTTTTCGAGGGCGCTTACAACACCCCAAGCGATGTCTGCTGGGTTGCTTGGGTTGATGTGGAAGCCGCACTGTTCTTCGCCGCATGGAGTGACTATTTCCCTCATTCCGCTTACGCCGGCCGCCCCTACGACGACTGGGCGTTCCATGCTCATAGCTTCTAGGGCGACTATGCCGAAGGGCTCGTAAAGGCTTGGGAAAACTGCCACGTCGCACGCTGCGTAATGCAAGATGCGCTTCTCTTCTGATATAAATTCAAAATTGAATTTTACAGAGTCTTGAAGTTTCATCATCCTAACAAGGTTAACCAAATAGTCCTGTAAATCGCCAAGGCCGACGACGACAAGCTTTGCGTTTGGGATTTTCTGAAGTATGTGGGGCATAGCCATTATAAGTTTGTCAACGCCTTTGACACCAACAAGTCTTCCAATGAAGAGAATCATGGGGTCTTCGGGTTTTATGCCGTAAAACTCCCTAATTCGCGTTATTTGGTCTTGGCTTACTATTTCCGGATTATATTTCTGCGGGTCAACGCCGTTGTAGCAAACCTCTATCTTGTCTTTGGGAAAACCCAGCTTTATCAACTCGTCTTTCATGGCATAAGAAACCGTTATAACCATGTCGGCAATTTTTGCTCCGCGGAGTTCAATATTGCTGACCACTTCTGAGCCATTTCCGAGGGTTCGCCCCTTCTCTGTGGAGTGAACATGGAAAACCAGCGGCAAACCCGTCTCTTTCTTGATGGTTATTCCAGCAATAACTGAAAGCCAGTCGTGGGCGACCACGATGTCAAACTTGAAGTTTTCCTTCCCAATAAGCTCGTTGACAAGTTTTGAAGCACTCAAATAATTGTAGACCAAAATTTTCGAGAAAAGCTGAATGCCCCTACCCCATTTCCTAACGTCTTCAGCCACAACGTCTGGAAGCGAATCCGAAACATCAATGTGAAGCGGCCTGTGGATTTCTATGCCTCGCCAAATCTCCCTCGTTGGAAGGCTACCCTCATCATCATTCATCGTAAAAACTGTAACATCATGGTCCATTAAAACAAACTTCCGAGTGATTTCAGCCGCATACGTGCCCAAACCACCAACAATTTTCGGCGGATACTCGTAAACGAGAACAGCCATCTTCATGTAAATTCCCGGGGATACCGTTTACTTTGGTGTACTGACTTATTTGCGTTTTTTCTAAATTCTAAATAATGCATATTTTTAACTATTTTTGAATGTTTATTTTAGTTTCACAATCCTTATGTCGAATGGTTTCAGAGTAGCCTCTAGCTTTCAGCATACGTTCTCAAGAAGAATAAGGTGCCACTTAAGGTGGAAGCGGTGCAGGAGATACGCGAAAGCCAAGAGAAATTCAAACGCTTATTCATGGATAACCCTGAAGCTTGTGTTTATGTAGACTCAGACTTCCGCATCGTGGATATTAACCCTCGTTTTACAGAGCTTTTCGGCTACACCCTAGAAGAGATTAAGGGCAAACACATAGACGAGGTTATCGTGCCGGAAGACAAGATAAATGAGGCAAAAGTGATTAATCAAAAGGCACTTGAAGGCCCATTTTATTGGGAGACTGTTAGGAGAAGGAAGGACGGCTCTCTAGTTCCAGTTTCCATATCCATAGCCCCGATTAAACTTGAGGGCAAACTCATAGGAACTATTGGGCTGTACAGAGACATTACTGAAAGAAAAAGATATGAAGAGAGGCTTTCAGCCCTGCACTTTTATGGTCAAAGCCTTAACAAGGCTAAAAGCATGGAGGAAATATACCGCTTAACTCTTGACGCCATGGAGAAGGTTTTGGAATTTAAATACGCGGATATACTTATGGTTGAGGGAGACGTTCTTCGAGTCGTAGATTGCCGTGGATATCCCCAATTCATCTCCCTTGAACTGCCCCTGGACGGCAGCAAGGGAGGCATAACCGTAAGGGCTGTGAAAACTGGAAAGTCGATCTTTGTTCCAGATGTCAGAAAGGATAAGGACTTTGTAGGGGTTCAGTCCGGCATCCTTTCAGAACTTGCCGTACCAATTAAGATTGGTGATAGGGTCCTCGGAGTTTTAAACGTTGAAAGCAAAAAGTTAGCCGCCTTCAACGAGAAAGACCGAGAGTTGCTTGAAATTTTGGCTTCCCACGCTGCAACCGCCATAAGCAACTTAGAACACGCCAAGAAATTAGAGAAATATGCCCTCGAAATTAAGGCAAGCCGAGAAAAGTTTGAAATGTTGTTCAGAAACAACCCGGAAGCCGCCGTCTACGTCGATCCAAACTTCCACATTATAGACATTAATCCCCGTTTTACAGAGCTTTTCGGCTATACTTTAGATGAAATAAAAGGGAAGCACATCGACGATATAGTAGTGCCGAAGGAACTCATTAAAGAAGGCCGCATGCTAGGCAGGAAAGGTGAAAAAGGATACACTTATCATGACAGCGTCAGAATGAGGAAAGGCGGAATGCTAATTCCGGTTTCCATATCTGGCGCCCCAATAATAGTGGAAGGAAAACTTATTGGAAGTGTATGGATATACAAGGATATTTCCCACCTGAAGAAAATCGAGAAGGAATTAAGGGACACCTTAGAGAAGCTCCGTGTTGTTGGCAAGTTGACCAGACACGACGTGCGAAATAAGCTTTCGGTTGTAGCTGGGAGCGTTTATCTCATCAAGAAAAGGCTTGGCGGCAACATTGAGGTTCTAAAATATTTAGATGAGATAGAAAAAGCCATTGGACAGATAGAACGCATCTTCAACTTCGCCGCCACTTATGAAATGCTCGGCGTTGAAGAACTCGTCTATATTGATGTCGAGAAAACAGTTCAAGAGGCAACTTCACTGTTTTCTGACCTCAAGGGAGCAAAAGTGATAAACAAATGTAAAAGTTTAGTGGTGCTGGCCGACTCTTTGCTTAGGCAGGTTTTCTACAATCTTATTGACAACTCGTTAAAGTATGGTAAAAAAGTTAGGGAGATTAAGGTTTACTACCAGAAGATTGATGATGGGAAACTAAAATTAATCTACGAAGACGACGGCATAGGCATACCTAAAAGAGAAAAAGAGCTAATTTTCCGAGAAGGCTATGGAAAGGGCACCGGCTACGGCTTATACTTAATAAAGAAGATCTGTGAGGGTTACGAGTGGACAATTGAGGAGACTGGCAAATATGGCAAAGGCGCCCAATTCACCATGACTATACCAAGGGTCAATAGAATTGGAAAGATATGCTGGAAACTTAACAATGTTACGAATTGGCAGCAATTAAACATGTTAACGTTTAAAACTTACGGAGCCACTCATCTATCAGCTGATCAAGTCTCTTAATTTTCGGTCTTCTTCCACTCTTGGAGTGATGCGGGTAGCCTCCAACCATTCCGTAGGCTTTTATGGCTAGGTTGTCTGCTTCTCCCTTTTGGAAGCTCCGCCATTCAGAGTTATGCCTAAAGTTCAGCGGATTAATCCATTCTGGCGAAAATTGGTCGATTTCATCTGGTTTAAAGCATACGCAGACCACGTCAAGTTTACGATGGAGACTTAAGGGGCATGTGAAAACCCGTCCAGCATCCATCCTATTTTCGACACGAACACTTCTCAAGGTTAAGTTTTCAGAAATTTTCGGCATGACGTGGAGGTTCACGTACTCTACAATCGCATATGCCAAGTCTAAGGGGTGAGCCTTGTTTAAAACGTTTTCAGAGAAAGCTTCATCATGAATATGAACATGGCATCCGTTTCCAGACCATTTCATGTAAACAGATTTTTTCACTCCTTCATTTTGGAGGAACTCAACTATGTGTTTGACGATTTTGATAGTTTCCCGCCAGTGGTTAAGTTGGCTGTCCACGTCCCATGTGGGAATGCAACGGATCACGTTTAAAAGGGTGGAAACTTTCCCTTCAGTGTTTACTGAACGGTATTTGTTGGCTGAAGCGTAAAGGCTTCTCACCTGAAAATTCAGCTTCCTCAAAAGTTCTTGGAAATCGTCTACATTCCTAATTTTTAATGGTTTACCCCTAAAGTATCTTCTGAAAACCAGTTCGCCCTTCTCGTTGACGCAGTGGGCTGCAACCCACCTTCCTGCGCAGAAGTCTGCTATTTCCCTTTGCACATCCGCCCTAGAGTAATGTTCCTCAGCTAGGTTTTGGTTGTTCAATTTCCCTTTTCTCCGCTATCTTATGGATTTTCTCCATGACTTTTCTGGGCAGGGCTATGTCTTCTTTGCGTTCTTCCACTGGTCCGAGAATTACCAGACCTTTTCCATGTTCGATGGCTATTTCATGCATTTGGAGGCTGTGGGGGGTCTGCCGCATTTTCTCCACAAGCAGGTAGCGCCTCAAAATGCCGTTGCGAACGAAACGCCTAAACCTTATTATGCCGTCGGCTATGTGTTCTACGCCCCAGCCGAAGGCCTCAGAAGTTGTTATGGCATACTGCGAGGTAGCCAAAATCGTGAAATCCCATTTTGCCAAAACCTTTTTCACAAAGTAGGAGTGCCTCCGTGCCATGGCCGGCTTGTCAAGCCAGAAAGCCGAAAGAGAGTCAATCACGAGCCGGGCTCTTCCATAGCCCAAGGCCTTCTTCGCCTCAATAACTTTGTTCACAAGCTCTTCAACTGTCAAAGCCTTAATGGTCCACTGGTCTTCTGTTCCCATTAAAGCGTCTATCAATATGAGTTTCCCATCTTTCATGGCGCTGGCAAAGTCGAAGCCGAACTGCCCGGCCTGGGTTATTATGGACTCTCTGCTCTCCTCGGTTGTCACGTAAATGCACTTATCTCCATCAGCGATGCCCTGTGCCATAAAATGGATGCACAAAATGGTTTTACCAGTGCCAGGCTCGCCAGTAACTGCCACACAGAAACCTCTAGGGATTCCGCCTGCAAGCATTTTATCGAGGGCTTGCACTCCCGTCGAGAGCCTTTCCACAGGCAATTTTAACCCTTCAAATATTTATGAAAGCACCCTTTCTATAAGGTATTCCCTACCCGATGTAATGAAGCATTAGGTGAAAATACAATTGGAGCCAACACATACAGCGCTGGAATTTGAATGCCTAACAAGATGAGAAACGACAAGCCTATTGCGGAAAGCAGCTTAGCCGAAAGAATCCGACTTCTTTTTAACGGATAAGACAACGAATTGAAGCACCAAAAATATCTGATAGCCCAACTCTTTCCTATCATCTCCGAAGTCTGGCCCCTTTTATAAAACAAGAGAACGGAAAATACAGCCTCACCCCAATAGGGAAAGATGCTTACAGCCTTTTACTTAGAACAACAACATATAACAAGCTGGCTTTATTACAGAAAAACAAGTATGAAGTCGCATTAGGAAATGCTCTAATATGGGGTGCTGCGATTGCCGCTGCCGCATTTTTAAGAGTAGATGCAG
>Ga0105158_1000777_pt1 | contig 13146 bp, 16 predicted proteins | sample LHCtaG_FD_81567 | JGI IMG/M metagenome (GOLD analysis project Ga0105158, IMG submission 81567) | Hot spring microbial communities from Little Hot Creek, USA to study Microbial Dark Matter (Phase II) - LHC4sed_matched | ecosystem: Environmental > Aquatic > Thermal springs > Hot (42-90C) >... | reverse complement strand
TTATTTAACCTTCTAGTCTTCTAACTTTTATTCCACTAGCAAGAGCAAGGGGCATTGCAAGATTGTCTACAGCAGGTTTTTCATAAACTATTTCTTTAATGCCTGCATTTATAAGCGCGCCCGTACAGTAAGCACATGGAAAGAACTCACAATACAATGTTGCATTTTGAGTGGACAATCCATGTTTCGCGCATAACAGTATGCAGTTAATTTCGGCATGTATGGCAGGACATTTTGAATAATCTTTTACGTCTTCATCTATTCGAACACAAGTCTTGCAGTGAGGTATTCCAGCAGGAGGTCCATTGTAGCCTTCTGCCAATATGCGTCTGTCACGTACTAATATGGCTCCTACATGCTTTATTAGACATGGTGACTGCTTGCCGATTGTTTTAGCGATGTCCATGAAGAATCTGTCCCAATCTTTTCGCTCTGATGGCACAAGCTTTTCAGCTGTTTTTTGTGACATCTCTTCTTCCCATGGAAATCGTAAATCCGTCATCTTGTTTATGCCTTTGTCTTTCTCTTTCTCCACTTTTTATTCCTCTTCAATCGGTATTTTGATTGCTGGACCTTTTTCTAAGTCCCAGCTCATGCGACTTATTTCTATGACAGGTAGATTGTATTTATCTGATATTTCTTTTGCCAACTCCATTGCTTTTGCAATGCTTTCAGCTTTGTAATAGCAATATTTTAGAGGTTTCGTTGTCCTTTTTGGCTCTAATATTATTTCATTTTCTTCCGTTGTCACGTATATTCTGTATCTGTCTTTTTCAACCACTTCTTCGCACCATCTTTTGAACTGTTCTTCGGTCTTGCATACTGATAAAGGCATGGTCTCACCTCCTTTTTCTTTTTTCTGTATCAGTTAGCCATTTGTTAACCCAATCTGTATAAATGCCTTCTATGTGATTTGGTTTCTTTCTTTTTACATAATGATAAATGGCTAAGCTTGCATCATCTGCAAGACTTAAAACTTCTGGGTCTTCTATTACTATGTTCATCTTACGACAATACTGCCAAAATGCATCAACGTCTTGAAATGTAAAATCTGGAGCTTTTTCATTTATTTCTGTCTTGCCAACTGATTTTAAGCATAACTCAATGTCGCTCTTGTATAAATGTAGTGAAAAACTGTAATAATTGTATGAACCCACTTCAAGTTTTAGGGCCTTAGCAAGCATGTATTGAAGAAGTTGAAACTCTAAAGTGTCATACAATCCTCCACGCATCAAATCTTGACTTCTATTAACTACAGTTAAATGAAGTTTATTGTCTCTAATCATTAAACCTATTAAATCATTGCATGGCATGTCTTTTGTTTCAGTATTCATTAAATGTTTCTCTTGCAATATTGGAATGACTGCACGTCTTGTATCTCTGTCTAACTGCAAATATTTTAGTGCGCGCGCTAAGCCAAAATATAGTGGTGGTCCATATGAACCATCAAATCGGTTTATATCTTTGTCAATGAAGTTTTCCATTTGATGAACATACCTGCAGAGCAAGTCATCTTCTCTTCCGTTAAGAAAGTAGAACAGCTCAACCAAATGGAACACTGGATTTAAATGCCTAACTGGATTGTAAAAAACATATTGGGTAGGCTTTGGATATGTTATGCTTACATTGTTTATTTCAATTGTATCTAAGTTTCTTGGAGAAACTGGATGTCCATGCTCAACGATGTATGGAACTAAAGTGTCCCATGCATCTACTATGGATTTAAACACAAAATTATGCATTATCTAACACCTTCCGTGCTTTCTTTTTTACCAGCATTTAGCATTAGATAAATGCTATACATGTTTGGGTCTGATGGAGGCTGATGAAACACTATCTTCTTGTTTAGAGCTAAACTGTAGCCAATGTCAAAGCTTGCACCTATACCTATGTATTCTTTTCCATCCTTTTGATTGAAAACATAAACTAAGTCTGCTTCTTGAAGTTTCTTTAGAAATTTTTGCATTAGCTGCAGGCGTTTAACTGCATATTCTTTGGAGTTGCTGTTTTTCACAAGTTCATCTAACTGTTTGAAGTGCTCTTCATCTGGATATGCGTCATACCCATGCTTGCGTAGAACATCACGAACTGCCAGTATGGCGCTTGGATTACTGAAGCTTCCAACTATTACTGCTTTCTTCATTTTGCATCATCCATACATTTTTAACAGTGAAACTTTACTTTTTAAACTACATCTTTCATTTAATCTTTCTTTTAGATGAGAATGGAAATCTGGCAGCAATAAGGAATCATCTATATCTATTGGATTATGAACATGTTTACCATACTCTGGTATTTGTCTTTCATCAAGATAAAATGCTAATATATAAATGTCAGTTTTTGCACTTGTGTGTTTTCGTAAAATTCCTTCTACTGGAAAGTTTAAGGCTTTATACATTTGTAATGCTTCAAAATTGTAGGCAGGCACTTCAGCATACCATTTCCATGAATAATAAGGATTAGGCAATCCATCAACCTGCTTTAGAGATAACAATTTTAGCATGGCAATAATTAAACCGCCTCCAATTCCTCGTCTTCTAAAAGGTTTATCCACCGCTAAAAGCAAATTGAAACACACACCTCTAGTACGCATTTTTCCCAAAATGAAACCAACTGTTTTGTTGTTTACTTCTGCAACCAAAAAGATTTTTTGTGAATGCAAGGTGTTTTTGATGGCTTTTGGTGAAGTCAAGAATTGTGCAGTTGCAAACAGGTTACTCTGCTTGTTCATTTCAAATACTGCGGAAAAATCTTTTTCTCTACACCATCTTATTTTGCAGCTCATGCAAATCACTTTTGATGCTTATTTGGAATGGTAAGGTTAGTTTTCCACATTTATATAGACATGATACATTTTTGATGAAGCCATACTTGATTAACTCATTCTGCAGTACGTAATTGTATTTGGTTGGCATGAAGTTTATTATCATTTTAGTACATCCATAATGGTCTTGGATGGCTCCAAGAAAATGCACTAGAATGTTTCTGTCGAGTACTCTACAGCTACTAATCAATTGCATTATTGTTATGGTATCTTCTGTTTGTTTTTTGCAGACTGCAATTAAGCTTAAACCATATGCTCCAAACTTGTCTTCTGGATATCCAACGATTATTGAACAATCATGATAAAACTCTTTTAATTCACTTACATCCTTGAACTTGATTCCTGTAGAGTTTAGTTGATTTGTTCTGTTTATAAGCTCCAAAACTCTATGTAGCTCTTCTTCTGAAGCTTCTCTAATGAGCAATTTTAAGTCTAAGTTTTTCAGAAATTCAAGTTCTGATTTGAAGTGTGTTTTTAGCTGAAGACGCAATTCCTCATCCTTAAAGAACCTTTTTCTAAAATTAGTTGAAGATGGCATAATCATTTTCAACACCTCGTGACAAGAATCAGCTTTAATGCATTTTATTTCTGGAAATGATGATTTGACCAAATTAAGCTCATAGTCATCGTCATCTATGAAAGCCACATTTTTTGGCAAAATGTGAACTTCATTTAAGAGTTCAAACATCAACTGATTTTTTGGCTGCCAACCTATTTTCGGTAGGATGAAATATTGTAATAAACCTATCTTTTGAAGGAAATCCTTCAACTCTGGTGGGTTTCTGCTTATCACGCTTTGTAGAACATTTTTTTGGTCTATGGTCTTGATTACTTCTAATACAGGCTGTTTAATCTTCACTTTTTCACCATCATAGATGTATGTTCCATCCCAAACAGTTTGGTCTAAATCCCAAACAACTAGTTTAATCATGTTCACGTCTCCTGCTGTTTACAGAATAAATAGAAAGTAAAGTGTTCGGGCTTGTCACTTCTTTCCAATTATTGCTATTTTCCATACATACTTTCGTGGATTACGTTCAAGTATTAAACCTATGTTTTTGCATGTTGCAAAGTAGTTTATACCCATTGCTTCACCATTATAAACTATGATTGCATCTTCTATTTTGGTGGCAACTTTTTCACATTTTTTACGTAATTGACTCCTTACTTTATTTTGCCAATACAGTAAACATTTTAATTGACGATGTGTCCAGTTCGGGTGCTTTTTACGCATCTTTCTAATGTGATTTTGTAAATTAAAGCGTACGCCCACGAGCGTATATGGAGGTTTCACAACATCTGTAAACCATGGAGCATTTGGTGGACAGTCTGCCTTCTTGCCATAGTTTGGACATCCGTCTGGATGATTTGGATACGGAAGTTTACACCACTCTCTAGTTTCTGGTGTTAAAACAATGTCAGATTCTTTTAATTTTATCACTAATACTCTTTTGTTGTTTAGTTGCGACATTTTCTTCACTCTAAAAAACCTAACTGTCTTGTAGGTTCTAAATCAACAATTTTTCCTGTTTTAGCGTACACTGCCAATAGTGGTTTGCGTATGTTGTTCCAATTGTGTAGTTCACCTAAATGACCATGTGGAAAAAGTTCTTGACGTGCCTCCCATAAATCTGTAAGTTTTGTGCGAGTTTTTTGTTCCATTTTCAAAATTCCACCCTGCATGCGGTCAATGTAATAGCCAACATATCTACTGCCTTCAAAAATCGCTCCACGAAATGCACATAGAACTGTTTCGAGATATTCATAGTCTACTCCATCATTTGTGATTATCTCATGTTTTGAGTTTATCCTGTTTACTTTAGCTTCTGCGCATCTTATTTTTAGCAAGTTTAAAATCTCATCTCCTTTAATTGCTGCCACTTCCGGTGGTGTCGTATTAAAGTCTAAACCAAAAATATAACATATTGCTTTTCGAGGACTCCATGCTTCCTCTAAGAACATGCTTGGCGCTGATATGGGCAACTTTGCACATCGCTTCAATGTTTCTAAATAAAAGAATGTTGAGTATCTGCCAAACAAGAACATTTCATTTCGAAAAATGTTCCATAATTCCATGTAGGACTTGCCTTTGAAAAATTCTGCTTGACTTCCATACTTGTCAACATGTCGTTTATAGTCTCGGTATTTTAAGTGAAGCTTCAATCGAGAACCTCTAAGGTCACGGCCAAACTCTATTTGCTTTTTGTGTCGTTCATGCCAAGACGTGAACTTCTCTATCGAAGGCATTGGTTCTGGAAGGTTTAGCCAAATCCAATGGGTGGATGCTTCATGATATGTTGCTCCATATAGCCAACAATACCACAAGAGTTCTTCTTGATTGAAGTTCAGCTTTTTCTTTAGATAATTAATTAAAGGATATTCTGGGTCGACGTCTCCAGTAACGATTGATGCTATGTAGTATTTTACAAAGTCTTCTAGAACCTTTTGTTTTTTATTGTTTTGCTTTTTCTGATTAGCACTGTAAAGTTCTATTAGACTTCGCATATTTCATTCCCTCAGAATTTGTTTCCAATCCACTTCTACCCACTGCTTCAATTTAGATAACTGTTGTATATTTAGTTTTTGTCTCTGCTCAAGACTAAGGCTTTTGACCTCTGCTACTTTGACTTTTAGCTCGGCTGCACTATTTACAACGTAATTGTTCAAACCATATTCATTTATGACATCTTCACTGTAATTTGAAACTAAAGCAACGCTTCCTCCACATATTATTTGGACAAGTCTACTTGTCATGTTGTCAAGTTCCATGTCTAGCTTGTTTGGAATTTGCAAGCCTACAAATGCATTGTTGTAGAATTTGTAAACATCAGCATGTTTACCTCTTTGACCTAACATCTGCATGTTGCAGACTTGTGCATTCCATTTTCCGATTATTGCACCGTTTTGTATGTCTTTTAACAACATTTCAAGTTGTTTTAACCTAAATTTATCTTGTGTACCAACGTATGCCACATCCCATTGTGGGTTTGTTTTAGGCATTCTCGGTTTGTCTATGTTTTTGCTGTAGCAAACAGGTATGTGCTGCCATGACTCAAAATGGCTGTAACTTGGTCTTTTTAGCTTAGAGAATTTTTCAATCATTTTTTCAGCATTGGCTGTTGTAACTAACTTATAGTGCTTGTTTTTGTATAAATCCATTTTTGCAGTCATTGAACCAAATGATATTGGACTGTTTGTGACTTTTCTGCCGATTTCTCCAAATGGAAAGTACAAGCTTGAATCATGTTGGAAATAGACCACTAAGCCTTCAAATTTATCTATCATGTCAAAGGTTCTATAAATATAGCTTACTTCACCGTTTAAATGAGGATAAAGGTTGTAACGGTCTGGATAACGAAAGGACGTGTTTGTTGGTCCATTTTCAATGAACAACACATCACAGTCTGGTTTTCTAGCATTTTCTTCTAATGCAATTTTATCTAAAAAACCATAGTTTATTTCATTTTCATTTATATTGTCGTACATGGACAACAACGAATGTTTATGTGGTTTAGATGACACATGACTATAAATTTTAACCTCAAAGCCCTGTAAAACCAAAGCTTCTAAAATGCCCAACCTACGGTCTGTTCCTTTGGTATTTATGCTTGCTCTTGAATAGTCAAGGTCAATTGGCAAATTGAACCGCATATATCCAATGGATGTCATGAAATTAATTCCTCATGTTTTGAAGTTTTTCTTCATCAATAAGCAATAATCCCAACAGACAATATCCCCATATATCTTTTAGCTCTTCGTTGATTATGTCTATATTGTTGCTGTTATGTCTTACTCTGTTCCATTTTTCATTTATTCGAAGTAAACAGAATTTTAGGGGCGTTATGCCAAATGTTTTTGCATTGTCTTTTATGTTGCCTAAAGGTTTTTCACCTGCATATTTTGCATCTTTTTCTATAAGATACTCTAACAATTCCATTGCTTTTTGCTCAAAAAGAATTCTCCTTTCATCTTTTAATGCTTTTAACGTTATCTTGGATGAAGCATCATTTTCCTTTTCACTTTTTTCCTGAGATTTTCTTAAGAGCAATATGCAGTGTGAATTTTCAAGTCCAAAATCTTTCTCAAATTCTTCTATGAACTTGAACATTTCTTCTAGTGAGTTGAAGCATTTAGGAGACATTTCTTTTAATTTTGTTGAATTGAAGATTTCTTCAATTCTTCCAATCCAAGTATACCATTTCACATTTTTTATTTCTTTATTCATTTTTTCACTTCCCTGAGGAATTATACAAGCAAATAAGCTATGTTGTCTCCAACTGTTTTTGGATGAAGATTAAATGATTTTATGCATCTAATTATGCGTCTGTTCTGCACTATCTTGTAGCCTCCATTTAAGTGGTTTTTCTTGTTGCAGTCTACACAGGCAGGACATCTATGACTTGCAAATGCAAATGTCCACCAGTAGCCTTTTCGCAGCAATTTTAATGTATAGTTTTGGTAAAGTTCATTTACTCCAGCAATGGTTTTTGTTTTGTTCTGCAGCTTAACTGTATAGAGTCTTTTGTTTTTTAACCACTCTTTGAGGTCTTCTTCTTTGTAAAGTGATTTGTCACATAGAAAGTCACTGTACTGTTTGCAGTTTCGGCAGTCTTGACTTTCATAAATGTCTAATGGATTCTCATAATCCAGAGTTTGAAAAAGTTCTTCTAGAAATTGCTTGTCTGGAAAGTTTTCTGTAACTCTTCTAGTTTTGATGATGCTGTTTTCTTGATAGTTTGGAATTAGGGCGCATATTAAACCTGCACTAGAGTAATTCCATTTTGGAGGAACTTCTAAGTTTATGCCTAAAGCTCTAACTGTAGTGTAAAGGTCTATGCCTACAGCTTCTGGAGAAGGCATTGCTTTGTCTGGATGTCTACATGGTTCATTTGACAAAACACCACAAGGTCTTGGTCCACAGGCACGACAACCACCTCCATGCGAATATGCGATGTTTCTGATGTTATGTAAATCTAAGCTTGATTTGTAATAAAGGATTGAATGATGTAACCTTGAAACAGCAATTATGTTAGCTGTTTCGCCTGCACGATAAAGTTTTAAATATTCATTGGTTCCATATGGTTTGTTGCGTTCATACCAAGGTTTGGAGGATTCTGTTGCTATTATTAGACGGAAGAAATTGAAGCGTTTGAGCAGTTCTCTTGTCTGCCAGTACTTTGGAACGTAAGGCGGACACTTGTATTTACTTAAATATTCTCCGCAATTTTGACACTTGAGTTGCACTATAACGCTAAAGACTATGTGTTCATATTTTAAAGGATATATTTCTGTTCTGTATTTGATTTTGATGGTTTGCTCTATTTTGTTGATTTGCTCTAAATTGAATGGTTTTTGAGTGGCATATAGATTAAGCAGATTCCTCTGCAGCACGTATATCTCTCCAGCTTATTTCAACTTTGTCTTTTGGAGCATAAAAATATTTTTTTATGCCTGTATCAATGACGAATCGTTCTAGGGATGGAATATCTGCTTCCCAGTGTTGCTTAAATTTCTCTCTAAAGCCTTGTTTGTGCTTGCTTCCACCTACGTCTTCAGGACTTACCATAATTATTTTCTTTAATGGCTCCCCAAATAATCCTCTATAGCCACTTTTTATAGCAATTATGTTTGGGTTTTCTGGAACTTCAACATCTTCTTTAACATAGAAGTAATAAGAAAAGTCTTTTACTATTTTGATGCATTTTTTGTAGTTGCTGTCTCTGCAGTAAATGTAAATTTTGTTGCCTACATGCTCAGCTGTAATGAAAAGATATTTCTCTAACTGTTGAGTTTGCTTATCTGAATGCATAATTGTTCACCACTTATTATTCACAGCATGCTTTCGGTATGCCTAATTGTCTTAAACGCCTACATGAATAGGGCAGATATTTTGTGGCATACTTTATCTGTTTTGCCGTTATTTCAGGATTCCAGTCTCGCCATTTTAATCTTGCATATATTTCAAATACCTGTTTTTCTGATAGAAACTGCAGTAGGTCTATTGTAGTGGCTACACGCACTAAATGTTCAGGGTCTGGCTGTATGATGCGATTGTAAAGACATGGACGCAGTACTGTTTTTAAATAGGCTTTAATGTCCTTTATGTTTTTAATGTTTGTTGTAAGTTTTAAGTTGTCGTTGTTTGCATTTGCGTTTGCATTATAAGCATACTTTTCTACATCTACATCAAAGAAGTCAAGTGTTGGAAGTTTCCTTGGGTCAATGCCATAGCCATATGTGTGGGGACTCTTGATGTGGAAGGCAACGTCCTTTTCAGTTAAATCAAAAAAAGATGGTGGAAGGTATGTGCAATAATTCAGGTTTTCTGGTGGACGTAGAGTGTTTTGAACTCTGCACAAGGCACGGATGTCACCTATTTTGGTTGGGTCTACGCTTGCAAGATTGTTTTTTCCAAAAACTTGCTCGATTATGTAAAACGTTACTGCCCTAAGCAGTTGCTTGGAGTTCTTGTATTTTTTAGGTTTTAAAAGCAAATATAAATGATAGCCCTTTTTGCCTGATGCTACTGGAATGTATTGTAAACCTTCAGATTCAAAGAACCTTGCAATTGCTTTCAGGTCGTTAAAGGCATTTTTGCCGTCTAAATCTATGAAAATCTTGTCTATACGAAAGTCTAGGCTGTATACTGATGTGTATACGTCTTCATATCCATTTGCAGATTCTATGTAATCGATTAGCTGACGCATGTTATATATCCGCCTTCTTGTTTTGCCTACTTCTCTTGGAAATCTGTTGAACAGCATGGCGGTTGTCTTGTCAAGAGGCATTGTTTTTGGCAAAATGATTCCCTTTCGAAAACGACTTCTTTCCTTTTTGGGCATAAAGCCTAAGATTCAACTTTTTCTGCCAAATAATAGGTTATGTGATAGTCTTTTGCTTGCTGGAATAGTGCAAACCACCCTGCTTTGTCAAAGCTCAAAACGACTTCACCTGAAAGGTTTGCTATCATGTGTTGAAAGTATTCTGCGTCTAATAGAATGGATGCTCCTGGTGTCAAAATTTGTTCAATGTTTGGATTGTATGCTATTTGAAGTTCTTTTGTGTATCTTCCTATGTCCACTATTTCCAGCAGTAATTTTTTGTCTTCAGTTACTTTTAAACGGTATTCTTCAGCCTTTGGAAAGTCTAGCTCACTAATGTCTATTGGTATGCGGACTATTGGAACAAATTGTTCTGGAACAACACCTGATGCATTTTTAACGAATTTAAATGGTATCTCTGGCTTTTCACTTGCAACAAGTGGCTCATCAAATGATTCTCTTTCACCTCTAACAAATATTTTTTCCTCTGTTGTTGTTATTGTTATCTGTTTGGAATCTTTGAATGCTTCGTTTAACTTGTCGAGTATGTGTCTGGAAAATGTTATTACCTCTGGACTTTGACATTCATATTCTAGAAAATATCTTTTGGGATATTGTGCATAGTACCCAACTACTTGCAAGCTAAGGTTTAGGAAGGCTAAACCTTCAGGCTTTACTGAAGCTACAGCTGACTCTAGCAGAGGTGAACCCTTATAAAATAGTACTTGCCTTAGCAACTGCTTCATTTTTGCTGGCTCTACTACTATTTTCATTTTATCCCTTCTCCTATAATTTTAGAAGAATATGTCGCTTGATTCTTCTATCTCTTCCTTTGTTGGCTTTGATTCTGGCATTACTTCTGGTTTTTGCTCTTTAACTGATACTGGTAATTTTGACTGTACTGTAGATGGTGATGTTAGGGGTACAGGTGTTTGCATTGCAGGCATTTTTGCTGAGGGCGACTGTGTTGCAGGTGTCTGTGTAGCAGGTGTCCTTGCTACGGGCATTAATGGTGCTATTGCCGGAATTGGTTTTAATGGTTCATGCAAAGGTTGGAGTAGTGCTTTAATGCCTACAAATGTAACATCTTTTCTGTCGCCTGTCTTGAAGAATGGTACTTTACTATTTTCTACGATGGCTATAAATGTTTTTCCTTCATCTGAGTCTATTGTATCTACTCGGATTGTAACATCTGTCTCTTGCTCCATGACTCCATACCATCTTGGAACTTCTTTTGCATCTATTAGGTTGCCTTCAGCATCTACTATTCGACCTTTCAATGTTGTATATGTTGTGTAAATAACTCCTTTTTTAGCATATTTCATTGCTAGGTTGTGTACTTGACGCATGAACATGCGACGTTGTTTCCATATGTTGCGGTTTTGAATACCTTCATATGGACGTAGGTTGTTGTAATAGCGCATTGCCATTTCCGCCATGTTGTAAAAAGTCTCCATGCCATCTAAAACAATCCAGTCAGGCTCGTCTTTTGATATTTGCTCTTCTAACAGTGTGTAAATGTATTCTAAGCTTTTTGCTGACGATTCTAGCCATGCATCATCAGATGATTCATCATAGTAGCGCACACCATCATAAACTATGATGTCCCTGTCAGGGTAAAGTAGTTCTTTCACGGGTAATGTTTTGTGGTCAAAGCTTATCACTGAAATCTTGCCATCGAATGATAAAGCAAGTCCTGTCTTGCCTTCACCTTTATTCCCATAAATAGTTATAACTATTTTTCCCTGTCCTTTTTCTGGCGACAAGTCAAAGGAATGTTTTTTCTTTTTAACTTCTGGTTCTTTTACTTCTAGCTCTTTTGCTAGAACTGATGATGTTGTTGCTTCTTCTCTTTTTTCTGTTGGTCTGGACTCTGCTAACTCTTCTTCTACATGTTCTTCTATTGGAGTTTCTTCTGTTGGATGTTCTTCTTCTACTGGATATTCTTCTACGGAATGTTCTTCTTCTGGATGTTCTTCTACTGGATGTTCTGATATTTCTTCGAACAGTTCATCTAAGATGTCTTTTTCACTCATTTTCTAACCTCCATTTTCATTCTCATGAAGGGAGAATGGGACGTCCCATTCTCCTTTCTTCAAGTTATCTTTATTTCTTACTCAAGTTCTTCTTCTGATGGTAATATCTCAGTGACAGACGGTTGTACTGTTAGATTTTTAGCATGAATAGGCAGAACACTAATTGCATTCATTACAGGCTCTCCCTTTGGATTTATTGAAACTGTTCCAATGAAGTCACATTCACTTTCTACATCATACACTGCAAACTCTGGCGGAATCCATACGGTCATGATTGGATTCAAGACTTCACCTTTATCGGTTAAGTGCACATCTAAGTTAACGGACATGTCTGTAATGCGATAATTGGCTCCTTGTGTTCCATCGCTTTTTCTAATAAAGATTCTTGGTGGTTCAACTATTATGCCACGTATGATGCGTAGGTCTAATCTATCTATATATCCATCACTGCCTCGAGTCGAGGGAAAGTCTCTTGCTTGACTAAGGTATATGCGTTTTATGTTGAGTTTTTCAATGATTTGCTGAATGGACAACTTTGGCTTTACTGGATTTTCAAATCGTGTACGGTTGTCTGCAATTAAGTCATTGGAGTTTGCGAATGAACCAAGCTTAACGTTTCTATATCCTTGCCATAGGCTAACTTTACGATACAATAAAGCCACTGAACCTCTTAAGATAACCCTTCGTTTTTCAAGTTCACCAGTTTTTGTGGGTATAGCAACATACAATATTGACTGCAGGACTCCACTGCTTTTTGTCTTGCGTACACTTTCAAAACCGAACGGAATCAAATTATATGATTTGAGTTTTGGACGTGCAATGTATCTTGCATGTATCACCTGCATGCAGTAAACATGTTTTTCTTCTAGTGTTGCGAACTGTTGGTCTTGTTGAACAAATGGACTATTGAAGAGGTCCATGTATTCTATTAACAGGTCATCTCTCGGAATATTAAGTCTCTGAGCTGTGTTTGTTAGATATGTGATAACATGTGGAGGCAGTGTTTTAAGAAACTCGTTAATAACTTTCTCCATGTCTGAATTTTCCAGTTTCTTTAACCTCCTATTTTTAGAATTGACTTCAGAACTTAGACGTTAATAACTTGTTTAGGACATCTGCAAATCCTTTAAAGTCAGTGTACTGCAGTAATACAACTCGTTGTCCAAAATCTTTTAGGACATTTTTAAGTAGAGAATGCTTACTTGACTCCTCATCTCGCAGCAAAATTAAGGAGTATACATCTGGATTTTGTTTGAGAAACTCATAAAAACGACTAGAAGGAACTCCTATCTCAATGTTGATTCTTTTATTGTCCTGTTGAAACATTATGTCAGGAGAAAACCTGTGTTTTTCACCCAATTTTATGCGCTTTTGAATTTGAATGTTTGTTACTCCGATACCCTGCAAGTATTCAAAAACCTTCGTCATCATTATCATGTGCCAAAATCCACTGACTGTTTCTATG
>Ga0105158_1000776_pt1 | contig 13198 bp, 14 predicted proteins | sample LHCtaG_FD_81567 | JGI IMG/M metagenome (GOLD analysis project Ga0105158, IMG submission 81567) | Hot spring microbial communities from Little Hot Creek, USA to study Microbial Dark Matter (Phase II) - LHC4sed_matched | ecosystem: Environmental > Aquatic > Thermal springs > Hot (42-90C) >... | reverse complement strand
AGCTTTTCCTGTATTCCCCTTAAGGAAGGTTAGCAAAGTCTACATAGAAGCCTGTTCCCCTTCTTAAGGCAGCCATGCAGACCATTACCGGATGGCTAGCGCGGCTATCGGCTCCCTCCAAGCCCTCGAGCCCCTCAGCCCCGCCAACCGTGTAGACTACACATTGAACGTTAAGGGTCCCCCTTCTTTTTTCTTTTCCACTGGAATCCCAGGGTTTCCAATAAATTCTGCAAGCGCCAAAGGTTCTCCTGAAACGAAGGGAACTAATGGGTTAACTGTTCAAAACAGCTTCAGAACCCTTCCGGTGCTGCGTGCATTACGAGTTTAACTTTTCGGTGGCGGTGAACTTTTCTAGTTGAAATAAGGTGTCCTCCCGCCGTTTTTTCTCGGCGATTTTTAATACCTTTTAAAAAGATTTAAATACATTTTATGAGCTCAAGGTAAGAGAAACAATAACTACTAGGGAGGTTGAGAGGGTGATCTTTGATTTGCCTCAGCTGCTGGTGTACTTTGCATGCGTGGGGTTATCGCTTCTCCTAGCGGTAATAGGCTCAGCGCTCGGGTTGGGTGAGGTCACGGCGAAGGGGAAAGTTACGCCGAGCTCGCCCATAGAGATAGTTAAAGGGATAGGAGCCGGTAGAGCCAAGCAGCTCAGGGAGCACGGCGTGAAGACCGTCGGCGACCTTCTCAACGCCGACCCGGATAAGCTTGGCGACGCGATAAAGGGCGTCTCACCCGACCAAATCAGGAAGTGGCAAAATGAAGCTAGGGAATCCATGAAAGAAGGCGTGAAGAGAAAGGCCACTAAGAAGGAGAGTAGGAAGAAGGGGGGGAAGTGAAATGCAGAAGTATACCCACATAATTGTGGGGGCGACCGCTGCCGCCCTCGTGATAGCAGTCATATCGCCCGAGCTAAAGGGCACGTTGTTCTCCCAGTTCCAGAACCTGATAAGCCTATCAAGGTTTAGCTCCACCTGGCAGGTTCAGCTTGCCCTCTCCGGCTCGGTTCCGGCGCTCGTCGCTGGAGGCTTCTTCGGCATCGTGCCCGACTTAGACCAGATACTGAAGAGGGAGAAGGTGATGCATAGGAGCGGGCTCCTCCACAGCATACTGACACTCATATGGCTGCCGCTGGTGATAGGACTCATAGTCCCCCAGTACTTTGCCGTCGCGGCAGCAGCAATTTTCTCACACTGGTTCATCGATTCGTTCAACCCGACAGGCGTGAGAACTCTGCCGTACGTCCTGCCACGGAAGCAGGAGAGCCTAAAGGCCTTCCTGTGGAACCACGAGAGAGACCTTCGCCTCGCAAAGCTACGCTACGACAACCACGCGGTGAACATCGTCCTCTGCGGCGTCTGCCTACTAGTAATAGGTTATTTAGCTTTCTCCTGGCAGGCTGAGGGAGCAAGCATACTCGGAAACCTGCTGCCTCAAATTGCGCAATACCTGAATATTACACACTAGAGTTCCTTTCTCTTCTCCTTTTTTTGACTCAACCTTTGATGGTTTGTTAATGTGAGCTACCGAGAAAGATATTAAGATCGCATGCGCTTCGTCGAAACATAGCCTCGCTTAATGAAGTGAGCGCCGGCTCATTTTTAGTAAAAGGCGGAATGAAGGGGGTAGAGCGCCTTCACCGCTATGTGCGCTGAAAGCAAAGTAGGTGGATTAGCTCCTTGGCGTAGGTGAGCATGTCCTCTATTTTTATGCTCTCATCTGCGCCGTGGAAGTTGGAGGCTACGTCTCCAACCCCCATTATTGCGACGTCACGTCCTTTCTGGGCGACGTATCCCATGTCCGTCGAGCCCGCCACTCCTATGAACGCGGGCTGGCTCCCCGTCACGTGCTTAACGGCCTCGGCGAGCCTTCTCACGATGGGGGCTTCTGGGCTCGTCTTGAACGGCTTGTAGACCCTTAACGCGTCCACATCCACGGATAAAGCTTTACTCTTAGCTTTGCCAGCCTCGACGGCCTCGACGAACTCCGATATGACCTGCTCCTCGTCCTCCTCCGGTATGTACCTTCTGTCGACGATGAACTTGCACTCGCTCGGGATGACGTTGTCCTTAACTCCTCCCGATATCACATTGACCGAGAATACGGGCGTCAGCCTGTCCCCGAGTGGTGTGGGTATGGTTGGAACCTCCGACCTTCTTGCCGTCACTCTTTCCCTGAGCTTAAGCACCTCCTCAAGGACTGGGAGGGCGTTCTCGATGGCGTTGACCGCCGTCCACCACATTGCGGTGTGCGCGGATCTCCCCTTAACAGTCACTTTGAAGTGAACCGACCCGGCGAACCCCACCCCTATGACTCCGTGAACCATCTCGCCACATATAACGTCCCCCCTGACATACCCGTTGTCGGTCAAGTAGTAGACTCCCGGGTAGACTCCCACCTCCTCGTCGGTGCACATCACACAGGTGAGGTCGTAGTTCGGCTTCAGTCCCAGCTCGTGCATCACCCTCAGAGCGACGATAACCGCCGCTATGAAGCCCTTCATATCCGCCACTCCACGACCATAAATTCTCTCATCCCTGACAACGCCCTCGAACGGGGGAACACTCCACTTTTCCTCGACGGGAACCACGTCCATGTGCGCGTATATGGTCAGCGGAGGCCTGTCAGCCTCCCTCCTCGCCACCAAGTTAACGCGCCTTCCCTCTAGGGGGAGGGGGATCGCTCTAACCTTCTCTTCGGGAACGGTGACCCTCTCAGCCTTGAAGCCAAGCTCCGAGAATATGGGCTCGAGGAACTCCACCATCTCCCCGTAACCGCGCCCCGGTGGGACGACTGTGTCTATCTTCACCAGCTCTCTTAGCAGATCGACTGCCTCACCCTTCAACACGTCAACCATGCTGAACGCTTCAGCCTCACCCAACCCGGAAACACCACCATTCATTAAACCACATTCCTTTTTAAGAAATTAACTTATTAAGCAGTTTCCCGGCGCCGTACTGTCGCCCAAAGAGGAGTAAGCTGTTCTCGTGATAGAAGAGTCGGAGCGGACTGGCTGTGCGCATACCGTGGTTCCTGTGATGGTCGTTGGGGATTCTATAGGCGAGTAAGATTGACGTTGCCCTCTCGGATTAGTAGGTCAAGAGCGTCGTGATGCTTGCTCTTAACGCTGCAGCCCTCCTGGCTTCAGCTGCCTGATGACCCGCATTTTTTCCGCAAATCTACTTCGCCGCCTACAAGGTAGAAGATCGGGCTCAGCTCGGCTTCGTCCTCCTCGTTACACGGCGATTTGTACCTTTCGAAGCCTCTCCGCTTAGCTCATCGCAGAGGTGTTGGAGCTCAAATTTTAACTTCCTGAAGTTACGGATGTTACGCTGAAGAGCGGTTTTTGACAGTTAACCTGCTTCCATCAAATCTGTAGCTTCTTTGAGCCTTCCAGATAAACGTAGTAATTTGATTCTATCGCCAAACGGTGTCTTCAAGGTTTTTGAATCCCAGCAGCTGAGGGTTTCTTATAACCTCTCGTTCCCCCTCTAGAACTTTTTAGCTAGTAGCCCTCTCGCCACAGTGCGGTCAGAGCTTTAACGTCTAAACATTGGATGTACGTATCAAAGACTCACTTCTCCTTTTCACTTTTCCTGCGCCAACTTGTCTGGCGTCTTTAAGAGAAAGGGGTTAACTGAGCTCTTCAAAGCCGTATCGGTAAGACCTCTAATTGGAGGAAGTTCTTTTCAGAAGGGCGAGCGTGGTCGTGGTTGTGGCTTTGGATGAAAGAGGGGGCTAAAACGGTTCTAGTTAAAGAAAGTAGTTTTGGGTTAAAGGCGGGTATTTTTAACCTTCTTTTTAGTTTTTTGAAAAATATGTTTTCCACTAGAAAAATTATTTTCATTTAAAGTTGTAGTTCGAAATTCGAAGGAAAAAAATATATGTAAAGTTTAATAGGAGTGTCCTCTGCTTGAAGGGGAATCTGTCGGGGGTTGGTGTAAATGATCTTGTTGGGGGATAAGTTTCCTGAGATAACTGTTAAGACGACGCATGGAGACATAAAGCTGCCGAGCCACTACGCTGGAAAGTGGTTTGTCCTCTTTGCGCACCCAGCCGACTTTACACCGGTCTGCACTACGGAGTTCGTCGCCTTCCAGAAGAGGTATGAGCAGTTTAGGAGCTTAAACTGCGAGCTCATCGGGCTAAGCATCGACCAGACCTTCAGCCACATAAAGTGGGTTGAATGGATAAATGATAAGCTCGGAGTGAAGATAGAGTTCCCGATAATCGCCGACGACCTAGGCGAGGTCTCAAAACTCCTCGGGCTAATACACTCGGCGAAAGGGACAAACACTGTGAGAGCGGTCTTCGTCGTCGACCCGAACGGCGTCGTGAGGCTCATACTCTACTACCCGCAGGAAGTGGGCAGGAACATGGACGAGATACTGAGAGCCGTCAAAGCGTTACAGGTCAGCGACGCGAACAAGGTTGCTATGCCGGCAAACTGGCCGAACAACGAGCTCATAAAAGACAAAGTCATAATACCGCCAGCGAGTAACGTCAAGGACGCCACGGACAGGCTTGAAAAGATCAAGAAAGGCGAGCTCGAAGGATACGACTGGTGGTTCGCATACAAGAAGCTCTAGAGGAACGCGCCAACCACTGAAGCCGCAGCTCCTTTTCCACACACATTTTTACATTTTATTTTTCCCCGACGCCGGCTCCACCCCCCACTGACTAGTTTCCTCGCTGCTATTTTTCCCCTCCGCTGCTTGTTCCCTCCTCGGCGGTCTGAACTGCATCTCCAACTTTGAAGGGTGCGAAACCTTTTTTGTTACGGCACACGTCTGGGTAAAGGGAGGGAAGCGGATGTGTGAAGTGATGGTGCTGGGGGTTCTCGGCAGGATTGAAGGATATGAACAAGTGACTTTTAGGGTGAACGGGCATGAGTGCAAGACGCGGTTCGCAACCGAGGCCCTGAGGAGGTTCTACGAGTCGAATAACAGGAGAGTAAAGGTGCTCCTCTTCGTTCCGAGAAGCCTGCTGGAAGACTGTGGAGTGGACTGCCTCCGGTCGAAGGTTGAAAAGGGAGGACACGGCGGGTTCGAGATCGTAGAGGTTCCCGGCGTCGGGGGCTGGACGAGGATCAACGAGGTTTCCGCCTTCATGCTTCTAACAATGCTCGAAAAGGAGAGGCCCAGTTGCGTCGTCGTGAACATTTCGACCGGCCAGAACGTTTACGTCATTGCCCTACTCGACGCCGTCAGAAGGTACGCGACCTTCAGGCAGCTCGAAGAAATACTGCAGAAGCCGAAGCTAGAAGTAAAAGTCGCCTCCCACCAGCCAATAACGAAAGAAGTCAAAGAAGCAAACATTGAACTATACCCCCTCCAGGTCAGGGCATTCTTTTCTCTCCCAGAGCCAGACATCGACAAGCTCTACGAACTCGACAAGAATGACGAAGAGGAAAAAAAGAAAAGGATAGGGGAGATAGGGAAGAAGTACAAGGAAAAAAAAGAACGCTTCAGAAAGATAAAGGAAAAGTTAAAAATAGCATTTAACGCAATCCGCTACAACATCCCCCTCGCCTTCTACGAAGACGAGCTGCTGAAAGTCATAGAGGAGAAGGAGGTCGACTGCCTCGCGGAAAAGCTCGTGAAGTACGGCATGGAGCTTTTGAGTGAAGAAATAAAAGTAAACTTGGTTAATCTTTCGAACGTGTTCTTCGCCCTCGCGATGTTTAAGAGTTTCAATAAATTCAGGAACACGCTCAGCGAACCGAGCATCGACGAGATCCAATTAAAGTTCCCAGAAGTATACGAATCACTAGGCATCGGAGTCAACAGCTATTTCCTCCACAACGACCTAGAAATAATCAAAAAAGCAGTCGAAGAAAAGAAAAAACCAGGGAAAGTAGCGCTGAGTGACCTCCTAGGGAGAGGGATGAGCTCTGACCTGAAGAGGAACTTCTTCGCCCACAGCGGCTTCCTCAAAGAATACACGGAAGTAGAGGTGAAAGACGGCAAGGTCATCCTAAGCTGGAATAAGGAGCATCTAGAAGAAATCAAAAAATGGCTACGTGAACCAGAGTATAAACGCTGAGCATCTTTGTTAACCAGCAAAGAAGCCGAATACGTTAACCGGATCTCGGTCTGCTTCAGATAAAGGCGGCGTTCTTCATGTGGCCTCAAACACACCTGCTCCTTTAGTGTCGGGTTCATCATAAAACTCGTTTTTCCTCACAAGGACGAGGTTTTCGCCATCTGAGAGCTTAACTATACGCGCCTCGAACCCCCTTTTTCCCGCTGAAAGGAACCTAAATTATTTCATCAAGCCTTATTCAGCCTTTAACACTGCGAAGTGAATAGGAGATGAACAATGCTTAACCCGAGTGAGGCCCAGCAAAACCAAGACGAGCGTCAGACTAGTACCTGCTTCTCCATTTAGTCCAAACATAAAAAAGTTAGGGAAGCTCCTTCTCAGCATACTTGCCGAGGGCGAACGCAGCACTCTTAGGCACTTCCTCGCCTTCATTTTCCAGCATTTTCTCAAGTTTTGATGGGGCGGGCTTGTCGGTGACCCCTCTTTCGGCGTAAAATCAAGGGCGCCCGCAGCGTTTTTGCGTACTTTCTCGTTTTCGTCTCCAAGCATTTTCACCAGCTTTGGGGCTGACGCGTCGACGAGGTCGCTCACAGCGTAACAGACAATGGCGAAGACGGCGGCTCCACGTATCCTCACTCACGTCTTCTAGCAACTTCCTCCACCATGAAAACCGAGGCTAAGCTGAAGCCGACACGCCGGAAGCCCCGGGATGAGCCGTCTTTTTCCATGTTTTCTCCCTTTCACGTGAGCCATCTCGGTTTTCCAGTTATTGCCAGGGTGAGGTGCTCTTGGAACTCTCTGTTCTTGGAGTAAGTGCTGAGTATTTCCTCATCGACGTAGAGTGAGAATGCCTCGGAGATCTTTTCAGCCACGTAGCTGCCTATCCCTATGCTTGAAGTTTTTCTGAGCACTTCTCTGAGCAGCGTGTCGGCTTCTGTGTACTTTCTCTTGACCTCCACAACCCACCTGTCGCCCTCTATTCTCGGGCCGGAGAGCGTCGAGGGCGAATTCAGGTGTTTTTCTATGAAGCGCCGCTGGTGGGGTGATGCGGGTGGGGGGCCGAAGTGCTTCTTAACCGATGGGATCCTCCTAGACTCAAGTTCAAGAATGAAAATTGTTTGTTCCTCGCCGGACCACACGTCCCTTGAGAGCACTTTGAAGCCTTCTCTCTCCAGAATTTTTTGGAGGGCGTGGAGGGAGCGGGTGAGCTGTCCCCATAGGTTGTCCGGGGGAATCTTCGGCGTACCAAACTCGATGAATATCATCGACGTTCCTCTTTCCTTCATTTTGGCGGCAAGCTCCTCGACAGTCAGCGGGCTCCGCTTTGGGGGGAAGAAGAAAGACTCCCTCGGATCCTCTAGGAAGCTCATGGCCGCCGCTCTGAACTCGCTTAGCTTTTGCTGTGTGACCGCTGCCGCCGCGTTCCTCTTGGGGTCAACGGGATCCACGACTACTAGGGGGGCATTGAACATTTTCCGCGGCTTCTCCGGGTCGTCGTAGTGGTGCTCTATGTCTACGACCTCCTGGCTCCCCCAGTTCACCGCTGCCCTGAGGACGGACTCGAATGAGCCATACTTTATGGTTAGTAGCTCACAGAGGTATCCGGAGAACCCTCCAATCTTCAGTTCAGCCCCGTAAACGCCCACTCCCTTCATGAACGCCTTGAGAAGCCTCGTCTCCCCTCTGAGCTGTTCGTCCATGCGGCTTAGCACGTAGCGCGTGTGGAGTGGGGTCCTGTCGACTGAGGAGCGTAGCTGCACAGCGTTCCCTATCTCGAAGCACGGAACAAAGTCGAAAGTGTAACCGTTAATTTCAGCTCTCAGGTACGGGTGTTCCGCGTACTGCTCCTCCCCCTTTCCCCCGGTAATTTTCCTGGCGATTTTCAGTCCGAGCTCCCCTATCTCCTCGAAGCTATAGGTTTGGGGGAAAACCATGAAAATGTCCACGTCTTGGTCTCCCTTTATCCAGGTGTCCTTCGCCATGGAACCTACAAGCATCGGCCTCACTTCGACCCCCAGATTCTCGGCCTCCTCGGCGACCCTGGCGATTATGCTCTCAGCTAGCCTGAGCACACCTTCTCTTTCCTCACGTGTGGGGGTCACCTTGGCTAGAACCTGCTGGCACACATCGCTTAGCTTGCTCAACGCTCCCCCCGACTCCTATGGTAGGCTTCTGAGCGTCGTGTATATGGGTCCCTTCGGCGTCAGCTGGCTCCTCTTTAGCTTAATAGATTCGACCTTTATCCTCCCTATCTCCAATTCTCTCATTTTTTCGAGCGCTGAAATAAGCCCATCGCGGCTCTGGACATACTTCACCCTAGCTATTGTGGCGTGGGGGCTGAAGGGCCTCTGCTCGGACTCGAAGCCGAGGCGCCTCAGCTTCTTTTCCAGCTCGTTAGCCAGCGACGTAAGCTTATCGCCTCCTTCACGCGTCCCAATCCATATCACGTTCACCCTTCTAGTGTTCGGGAAGCAGCCAACACCCCGTAGCTCTAGGTCGAAGGGCTTGAATTCCAGCTCCTTCATGGCGCCGTAAACCTCGTCCACGGCATCCTCGCTTATCTCGCCCAGAAACTTAAGGGTGAAGTGGAAGTTCTCCAGCTCGACGAACTTCGCCCTCACATAACGGGAGAGATCCTCCTGCACCCGCCTGACCACTTCGAGGACGCTTTTGTCCTGAATGTCCACAGCCACGAACGCCCTAATTCTCTCCAAGCCTGAACACCATCCTCGTCATCCCAGTAACTCCGAGAGGACTCCTCTTAAAATCTTTATGAGAGCCTCAGCCGACTCTTTAACTTCAGGTGACATTTCCTCTCCGGCCGTGCTCTTAGGCTGAACCCCAATGAAGATAACCGAGGCACCTACCGATGCCTCCACGAACTTCGCGAACACAGAGAGCGACGTGCGATGCGTGGAAAACGTAACCCCTCCCAGACTCGACGCATCAGCCGTGATGGCGACGTCCCCCGGCTTCCCGCCGAAGTCAGCGGCGTCCACTATGACCACGTGGCTCGGATTGAACCTCCTAATCACCCCAGTAAAATTCTCCGGTGTGGTTTCAGCCTCAACAACCAGCACCCCCCTTAACCTCGCCTCTCCAAGCCTCCTCGCCACCTCCACGCCTACGGCGTCGTCCCCCCTAATTCTGCTTCCAACACCGACAACTGCAACCCTAACCGCCCCCCTGAGCATTTCTCTAAGCATGTCTGCGATCAAACAGGGACACCACCATAAGGATGATAAGGGAAGCTTTAAAACGCTTCTCCGCTTAGCTGAAGACTGGTGGCGTGAATGGAGGAAGAAAAAGAGGAAAATAAGGAGTTCTTCGGGGAAGAAGGCAAGGAAGAAGAGGGCGAAGTAGAAGTTTTCTCAGGGATTCTCGGAGACGATGAAGTGGTCGTCGAGCATGAAGCAGGCGAAAGACTCCATGAGAAGGGGAACTACGGCGAGTTTGGGGATGACGGGCTACTCCACTTAGAACCAGTGGAAGCCCTCCTGCTAAACGAGCGCGGCAGACTCTCAATCAAAGACAAAACAGACAAAGAATACACTTTCCGCGACCTCGTCAGGTACTTTAGCAAAAGAGACCCGAAACTCTGGATCAAATACCTCGTCTACAGGGATCTAAAAAGCAGAGGGTACGTCGTCAAGCAGGGATTCGGAGGAGGAATAGACTTCAGATTGTACCCAAGAGGCAGCAAGGTTGGAGAGGAAGCGGCGAAAAACCTCATATACATAGTAACCGAAGGAACCCCAATAGACCTTAAAGAGCTCGACCGCGTCACCAAGCTCGCAGTAAGCACTAGAAAACAGCTCACAATGGCCCTCGTCAACAGACAAGGCGACGTCGTATACTACAACGTGGTTCAGCTAACGTTCTAAACAATCACAAAAAAGAATCCTCCATCACGAAGGCACCTCTTCTTCTCGAGAACCCCTTTTAATACTATCCCGTGTTAATTATCTTGTTTTAATCATTTTAATTCACTGCGCTAGAAAGGTCGGCGCCTGTTCTGGATCTTATGTTGGTATTCCTTCGCGGTTACTTGCCTTTATCTTGGCTTATATCAGCCCTTCTTACTTGGAGGGAAAAAAATGGCGGGTATTCCAGCTGGGATGAGTAAGGCGGATTTGAGGACGTTTCTGGAGGAGCTCCAGAGGGTTTACAGGGAATACTTTAACATGAAGGTGCATAAGACTCGGGATGACCTTACGATACTGAATAATCTGGCGAGGTCCATCAGCCAGCTTAAGAAGGCCCTTCAGGAGATGGGTGAGAGCTAGAAGAGGTGCTTCTTTATGAATTGTGATACGTTCGTCTTATGCATTTGTAGGCCGAGCTCCCTGTAGCTGTAGCCTAGGGCTAAGCCCAGCATCTCCGGGTAATAGAAGACTGGTATGTTGAATGCTTCTTCTTTCCTGCCGAGTTCTACTTGTCCTATGTCGTACTGCATGAAGCAGAAGGGGCAGGCGACAACCATGCATTCGGCACCTGACCTCGCCACGGAGTTAAGTTTCCATTTGAGGTAGGGGTATACCAGCTCCCTTTTTATGTTGCTCACCGCCGCGCCGCAGCAGAGATGTTTGTAGTTGTAGTCTAAGCTTCGCGCCCCTATAGCTTCCACCAACTCGTCCATTTTAGTCGGATTATTGGGGTCGTCGAACCTGAGGTATTCGCTTGGCCTCAGAAGGTGGCACCCGTAGTGGACGGCGACGTTTGCGTCGATCTCTGTTGACGCCATGCCTTTTATCTTATCCATGACTCTGTATAGCGCCTCGACTATGTGCACCACGTCGACGCTTCCCTTGAACTCCCTATCCACTAGCTTTAATGCTTCATTAACCTTGTCCATTAGGTCAGGGTTCCGCAGGAGGATTTCCCGGGCTGTCTTAAGGGTCTCAAAGCAGCCGCTACACAACGTCAAGACGTCCATTTCCTTCTCCTCGGCAAGAGCCAAGTTTCTGGCAGCCAAGTGAAGCCAAACATCGAAGTTAACCGACTGGACGCCGACAGGGTCAGGGCAGCAGCTGGCCCCCTCAAGCACCTCACAGCGCACCCCTAAGGCGTCTAGTACGAGCCTCGAGGATGCTTCGAGGAAAGGGAACCTTAGGGGGATGAGGCATCCTAGGAAAAGCGAGTAGCTCGTCATTTTTTCCCCCCCTCGTTGAAGGGAAGCTTCAGCTTCCTCATCAGAATCCTAACCTCTTCAACGTCCACACTCGGTAATGGGGGAAGCGAGAAGGCAGCCCTCCTCTTATCGATGGCTGGAGAAAGAGGCATGCTCCTCCCCGTCTTGAATATGGAGTTCACTTCATCTAGGAGCCCATTAGGAGCTTTCCCCCTCTCGACAGCTATGTTTTTGAGAAGCATTATGATGTGTGACACTTTAACATTCATGGGGCAAACTTCCATGCATAAGTGGCAACTGAGGCAAAACCACAAGTTATCCTTCTCCATGATGCCTTTTTCCAATCCGAGGAAGACCTCCCACAGTATGCGCCTGGGGCTGAATCCTTCGACAACCCGTGCCACGGGACAAACGCTCGAACACAGCGAGCACTGCATACAATACCTGAGAAAATCCCCTTCAGGGAGCGAGAAGACCCGCTTCCTGAGATCACTGGAAACCGGGATGCTTAAAAGAACCACCTCCTAGAAAAGCGCCTCCTCAACAGCCAAACATCTACTGAACGAACTCAAAGGCATCTTCATATACTTTTCTTTTCACCCTCTAAAACTACATCTAACATAACATAATTCTAACATAAATTGTCTTTGACGTGTCAAATCCATGGGAGCTCAACGACATGAACCTAGAATCCCTCCGACAAAATTTAAATGGTAGACTTTAACTAGAACGCTTATAGCCTTACAGTCATTCGATAAAATAAATGGTATGTTTACGTTTTTTAACAGAAGGGAGACGCTAATGGAACGAATAAGTTACATAGGTAAAAACGTCGTAGAAAAGCTGAATGCGCTTCTAAAAAGCGAGGGTTACCCGGGGAGCATAGACCTCCTAGTGGTCGATCTCTCGGGAAACTTGTTGGTTGAAAGACTTAGGTACTCCGAGCTCGAAAACGCCCTAGAAAGCACGTTTAGCCTAATCTCCGCCTGTAGCTCCATATCAAAATCATTCGTTCAAGGAGATGTTACTGAATGTATAGTGCACGGGACAAAGGGATACATAGTAGCAGTTGAGGCCGGACCAGCCATCCTAATCGCCGCGGGAATACCGGAACATCAGCTAGGATTAACGCTTCAAAGGCTAAGAGGCACAGCAAAAAAGATAAGGATCCTCCTCCAAGAATCCGGAGGATAAACCATCACCTGAACCTTTTTACTTTGTCTTAGTCCTTCCACTACCACACCGACACTTTTTAAATCCTTTTCTGCATCGAGACTACGCCACGCGCGTTATCAGTGGCGTCTCAAATTCTGGCTTAATTAACTGTACCTCATTTGGGTCATCTTAACGCTTGCAGTCACAGGTTGGAACCCGTCAGGATAGCCTTGGCCTATAGTCGTGGGATCTTTACCCCGGTAGGGGGCATCAACAAACTTGTGCGTTTTTCATCGCGGGCTTGATGCGGCTAGCTTCGCGTCAAAAAAAAGCCGAATAAATAAGGGGACGAGAGAATCTTATTTTACTCGTCTGTTTTCCGGGTTTTGTTTTCATGGCTTTTTGGCTGTTATCATGTATGAGAGGAAGATTGTATGGTCGGTTAGGCCTGCTTCGGTTAGGAAGCTCTTAATTTCGCTTTTCGTGTAGTACCTGTTTCCCCCTATTATTTTTAGTACTACGTCTCCTATGGTGAGGTGGGTTTCCTCGTCCTTCTTCACTTGGGTTACCGTCATCAGTATTCCTTTGCTCTTCAAAACTCTTGCGCATTCTTTTATTATTTCTCCTGGGTGGCTGCTCCAGTGGAGTAGCCCGAAGCTGAACGCTGCGTCCACGTAGCCGTCAGGTATTGGGAAAGGCTTCTTCATCGCTGGGTCTAGGACGATGAACTCCACGTTGTCTAGGTCCTTAAGCATTTTTGTCTGGCCGTCTACTTCTATCGTGGTGTGCATGCACTCGTCCACCACGTTGGGGAAGAAGTCCGCGCAGATCAGGTGGCAGTCGAAGTCAAGGTAATTCAGCAGGGTT
>Ga0105158_1000775_pt1 | contig 13213 bp, 12 predicted proteins | sample LHCtaG_FD_81567 | JGI IMG/M metagenome (GOLD analysis project Ga0105158, IMG submission 81567) | Hot spring microbial communities from Little Hot Creek, USA to study Microbial Dark Matter (Phase II) - LHC4sed_matched | ecosystem: Environmental > Aquatic > Thermal springs > Hot (42-90C) >... | reverse complement strand
TGAATCAACCTACTAACTCACCAATCTATAAGGTTAATAAAGGAAAAGAGGTCTTCAGCAAAGTGGTTGCACGGAGAATACTATTTTTAATCTCTTGTAGCATTGCAATATTCATTTTAGTGGGACTTTCACTTTCTCTGGGCTCAGCCCAAATATCTTTCCTTGAGGCTTATACAGCAATTTTTGCTAAGCTGTTTCCAGCACATTTTGGAGTGAGTGATCTTGCAGCTACTGTAGTGTGGCATCTAAGGCTGCCTAGAACAATAATGGCTGTGCTTGCTGGTGCTAGCTTTGGAATGGGGGGTTGTATCATCATGGCTATTACTAGAAACCCGTTAGCCACACCATATACGATAGGAGTGTCTGCTGGAGCGGGATTTGGAGCGGCTATCGCCATAATTCTTGGCAAAGGTCTGCTTGTTGGACCTCTACTAACTGTCGGAAACGCATTTGTTTTTTCGCTTTTTCCGGCTACAGTGGTCCTCCTCTTGTCAAGGCGTTCCGGCACAACACCGACAACAATAATATTATCAGGGATAGCTATGAGTTACATCTTTAGCGCCGGAAACACGCTTCTCCAATTTTTCGCTGAGGCTGAAGCTGTCAGAGCTACGGTTTTCTGGCTTGTTGGCGATCTTTCAAGGGCAGATTGGTGGCAGATTCCCTATGCTCTCGCTATTCTACTTATCTCCACAATAGTCAGTATGCGTTTCGCATGGGATCTAAATATTATGAAAACCGATGATGACACTGCAAAAGGTTTAGGGGTTGAAGTTGAGAAAGTCAGGCGAATCTTGCTTGGGATAGCATGCCTCTCCACAGCAACAATTGTGAGCTTCACAGGCGCCATAGGTTTTGTTTGCCTCCTTTCACCTCACATCTCTCGTATGTTTGTTGGTGAGGATGAGCGGTATCTTATACCAGCATCGGGGCTTTTTGGAGCAGCTCTTCTTCTCGTCTCGGACATTGTTGCAAGAAAAGCTGTGGCGCCGATCATGTTACCAGTTGGAGCCATAACAGCGCTTCTCGGAGGACCACTGCTTCTTTACTTACTTCAAAGAGGCAGGTCTTGAGAATCTCGACTTAGTAGATTACATAGGAAGTTTAATAAGAGGGGGCGAGGATTGTAGGTGATAGATGGCTGCTGCTTTATCGAAGGAGGAGAAGAAGCGTTTCCTAAAGGCGTTAGAAGAGGACGAGGAATTCAGATACGCGGTAGCCGGGCTTATCGGGGTTTCAGAGATACTTAAAAGATTAGATAGGCTAGAAGCGAATCAAGAGAAGCTATGGCTGGAAGTCAAGAGCCTAAGGGAGAATCAAGAGAAGCTGTGGCTGGAAGTCAAGAGCCTAAGGGAGAATCAAGAGAAGCTATGGATTGAGGTGAAGGGCTTAAGGGAAGGGCAAGAGAAGTTATGGTTGGAGGTTAAGAGTTTAAGGGAAAATCAAGAGAAGATGTGGATTGAGTTGAAGGATCTTAGGGTTAGTGTTGAAAGGTTAACATTGACTGTTGAGGAGGAGGGGAGGGATGTTATTAGGAGTAGGTTGAAGAGTGAGTTGAATGTTGATGTAACTCTTGACAGAATATGGGTTGACAGCCAAGAAATTAACATCTATGGTGCTTCTGGTGACCTTTGTGTAGTTGGCGAAGCCACAGTAAGGTTAGTGGTTAAACTGCTCGATGAATTAGAGGAGAAGATCGATTACCTAAAAGGGAGGAGACCAGATTTGCTTAGATCTAGGTTGATAAAGGTCGTCTATGTGGATTACGCTGTGCCATTAGCGTTAGAGAAAGCTAAGGCTAAGGGTATATGGGTGCTTAAGTGTAGTGGTGATTTAACCCCGAGGGTAATACATTCACCTTAGATCTTGACGGAACGATAAAGGTAAATACTGCTTTAGCTTAAGTCGTTTCGAAGGGAGTTGGACTTCGAAGAATCTGAAGAGCATCAGCTTATTCGTAAGTCTGTGTCTGATCTGGTGAAGCAGATACCTGAGGCGTATTGGAGAGAGATAGATCAGAAGGCTGAGTTTCCTCAGGAGCTTTGGAATAGGCTTGCCGAGAATGGTTGGTTCGGTGTTAATGTGCCTGCTGAGTATGGTGGTGCTGGCTTGGGTCATGTGGAGTGCTCTATTGTTATGCACGAGACCGCTAGGAGCGGTGCTGGATCTTCAGCGAACATACTGCTTTCACCTTACTTGGCGGCTAAGGCTTTGACATACTATGGTTCGAAGGAGGCGAAGGAGAAGTTTCTACCTGATTTGGCTAGGGGTAAGTTGATCTGCTGTATAGCTGTTACAGAGCCTAATGCTGGTGTAGACACTCTAAGCATAACTACTTCTGCGGAGAAGCGCAATGGAGAGTATGTGGTGAATGGGCAGAAGGTTTGGATAACTCTTGCGCATCTAGCTGATTTGATGCTGCTGGTCGTTAGAACCACGCCGATAGATAAAGTGAAGCGTAGAACGCAAGGGTTGAGTGTGTTTATTGTGGAGTTAAAGAAGCAGCGACCGAGGATTGTGCGCATAGAAGATGTTGTTATGAGAACGAATAGCTCTAATGAAGTCTTCTTTGAAGATTTGAGGGTTCCTGAGGAGAATCTACTCGGGCAGCAGGATAACGGTTGGGAGGTCTTAACATCAATATTCAACCTTGAGAGAGTTTTGACAGCATCTATGAGCATAGGTTTAGGCGAACTAGCTCTAAGTAAGGCTGTTCGATATGCTAGTGAGAGGGTTGTTTTCGGCAGACCGATTGGTCAGAATCAAGGGATACAGTTCCCTCTTGCTGAAGCGAAGATGCTGCTGGAGAGCAGTTGGCTCATAACACAGAAAGCTGCTTGGCTTCTGGATAAGAATAAGCCCGCTGCGTTTGAGGCTAATACTGCTGCGTTCCTTGCTGCTAGGGCTGCTAACTTCGCTGTGGATAGAGCTATGCAGACCTTCGGGGGGATGGCTTATGCTAGAGAAAATGATGTTGAGCGGTATTGGAGGGATGCTAGGCTCTTTAGGTCAGGGCCTATTCCTGAGGAGATGACTCTTAACTTCGTAGCGGCTAATGTGCTTAGGTTACCTAAGTCCTATTAGAATAATTCAAAGGAATGTAGGTGAGCCAATGAGCGTAGCTGATGTCCCGTTCAGAGAGGATTTTATCTTCATACCAGAGTGGCTGAGTGTAGCGCTCTATATCGCTGCAGCACTGAGCGTAATAGCATTAATCTATGGGATATATGTGAAGGCGAAGCCCATAGGTTTAAAGAATCTTGTTGGTGTGTATGTGAAGAACCTTGGTCAAAATGTGTCATTCACCCTTCGACAATGGCTTCTTCAGAGAAGGCTGATGTTAAGAAGGTATCCAGGTGTTATGCATTGGGGCATCTTTTTCGGCACTCTCGTGCTCTTCATAGGCACGGTCATCGTTTTTATTGATTATGATATCCTGCGCTTCTTCTCTGTGGAGGTGCTGCGTGGTGTAAATTATCTAGTATTCGAGGTTGTGCTTGATGTCTTCGGAGCCTTCTTTATAGTTGGCTTGGTGCTTGCTATTTGGAGAAGATTAGTAACCAGACCAGCATATCTTGAAAATAGGAAGTGGGATTACGCTATTCTTGCAGGTTTGCTCTACATAGGCGTAACAGGCTTTGTGGTTGAGGGGCTGCGGCTCGCCATGAAACCCGTCCCGTGGGAAGGCTGGTCTATCTTCGGAAACCTATTGGCTGGGGGCTTTAGAGTTGCTGGTGTTTCAGCGTCTAATAGTGAAGGGATATATCAAGCGCTTTGGCTGAGCCACGCATTAGTAGCCTTTATTCTGATCGCGCTTCTACCACATTCAACCCTCTTCCACATAATTCTCTCTTCAGCTAATAAGTTGAGGAGCAAGATTATACAAGTCGGCAGATTGACAACCCCGTTTAAGCTTTCGGAGCTTATGGAGACAGGGAACTTTGAGGTCAAAGTGGGTTTTAACACGGTGCAGGAGCTGCCGTGGGATAGGAGGCTTATGCTGCTAGCTTGCACAAATTGTGGTAGGTGTCAGGATGCTTGTCCGGCTGTTGCCGCAGGTAGGGCGCTTAATCCGAGGCTTGTGGTTCAGCATTTGGGTCAAGTGCTGAAGATGGATAAAGATTCGTGGGGGCAGGATGTCTTCCAAGGTGCGGTTTCTGAGGCTGAGGTGTGGGGGTGCACTATGTGTGGCGCTTGTGTTCAGGAATGTCCTGTTCTAATCAGGAAACCAGACTTTCTTATCGATCTTAGGCGCTACTTGATCGCTAATGGCAGAGCGGATCAGCGGATGAACCTTCTGCTTACAAATCTGCAGACGCACGGTAACCCCTTTGGTGCAAGATCACACGATAGGGTGATGTGGATGGAAGGTTTGGGCATCAAGACCTTGGATGAAGACCCTAATGTTGAGTATCTATATTGGGTTGGTTGCGCAGCAGCATTCGACCAGAGGGCTCAGAATATCGCTAAAGCCACGGCTACTCTTCTTCAGAAGGCTGGTGTTAGTTTTGGTGTGCTTGGGGTTAAGGAGAAGTGTACGGGTGAGGTTGTTAGGAGGCTAGGTGAAGAGGGGCTCTTTCAACAGCTGGCACTAGAGAACATAGAGACCTTAAAGAGTTATAATGTGAAGAAGATTATTACACACTGCCCACACTGCTATAATACTTTGAAGAACGAATATCCCGAGTTTGGGGGGCAGTTTGAGGTGAAGCACCACACCGAGATAATTCTTGAATTGATCAATGGAGGTAGGCTTAAACTTAAAAAGGGATGTAAGGTTAAAGCAGCTCTACATGACTCCTGCTACCTTGGTAGGTATAACGGCATCTATGATGAGCCTAGGTCGATCTTAAATCGCATCTCGGATATGGTGCGGATAAGGGAGAGGGAGAGGAGCTTCTGCTGTGGCGCTGGTGGTGCTAACTTCTGGTATAAGGTAGATGAGCAGACAAGGATACCTGATCTTAGATTAGATGAGGTGATTAATGCTGGCGCTGATCTGTTGGTTGTTGAGTGCCCCTACTGCCTATCTATGTTTGAGGAGTCTAGGAAGATAAACGATAGATATCAGAGGCTTGTGGTGAAAGATATTTCGGAGATCGTCTTGGAAGCGCTTGAGGAAAGTAAGCGTTAAGATATGGATACGTAAACACGCTGGCTAAATGAACTAATTACTATATCTTGCTTATATAACTCAAGAGGAAACATTATTAAAAATGTTGGTATCCATGTGATTGGTTAAGTTGGCTTCTGAAGCTGAGAAGATTGAGAAGGCTAAGCTTCCCGGAAAACTCGCTTTAAAATACCATCCCTACTATGAAGGCAAGATTGAGATTGTGTCTAAGGTTCCTGTTAGAAGCTATGACGACTTCGCCATCTGGTATACTCCAGGCGTTGCTGAGCCTTGTAAAGAGATAGCGAAGAACACAAATCTGGTCTTTGAATATACAAATAGAGGTAACACGGTGGCTGTCGTTAGCGACTGCACGAGGGTTCTGGGTTTAGGGAATATAGGTCCTGAGGCTGGATTGCCTGTGATGGAAGGTAAGTGTCTTATCTTTAAGTATCTTGGTGGAGTGGATGCTGTGCCTATTGTTCTAAGGACTCGGGGTGCAGAGCACTTTATAGATGTGGTCAAGACTCTTGAGCCGAGCTTCGGTGGGATAAATCTTGAGGATATAGAGAAGCCCAAGTGTTTCTACATACTAGATAGGTTGAGAAAGGAGATGAATATACCTGTTTGGCACGATGATCAGCAGGGTACAGCTGCGGTTGTGGCAGCTGGTTTAATAAATGCACTTAAGCTTACTGGGCGTAAGATAGATCAGGTGAAGATAGCGCTTATAGGTGTTGGTGCTGCAAGCCAAGCTATAGCGAGGATTATCTTTAAGGCTGGTGTTAAACCTAAAAATCTCATCGCTGTTGACTCAAAGGGTATACTTAACCCAGACAGAACCGACTTGAAAGATACTGATCCATATAAGTGGGAACTTTGCCTCACGACAAATGGTGAGGGTAGGAGAGGCGGTATTCGTGAAGCGCTTAAGGGCGCGGATGTCTGTATGGCTACATCAAGAAGTGGACCTGGTGTTATAAGGAAAGAGTGGATTCGTGAGATGGCTGAGAACCCGATAGTGTTTGCTTGCGCTAACCCCGTGCCTGAGATATGGCCTTGGGAGGCTAAGGAGGCTGGCGCTAAGATCGTTGCGACAGGTAGATCTGACTTCCCCAATCAAGTGAATAACTCCCTTGGTTTCCCTGGGATATTTAGAGGGGCGCTTGATGTTAGAGCTACCACGATAACCGATGAGATGTGTTTGGCAGCAGCCTATGAGTTGGCTAAGGTTGCTGAAGACCGCGGGCTAAGAGAGGATTACATCTTACCTACCATGGATGATTGGGAGGTCTTCCCTAGAGAAGCTGTTGCTGTTGCAATGAAGGCTATGGAACAAGGAGTAGCTAGAGTAAAGTTGAGTAGGGACGAGCTTATGGAAAGAGACTTCGCTATCATCAAGAGGGCTAGGTCGCAGGTCGAGGTTCTGATGAAAAGTGGGCTTATAAAGCCTATTCCGGAGAGCTAACGTTTCCTACTTTAATGTTATCATTCTTGGACTTCCAGCATCTGTATGGGCTGAGCCGCTGAGCTGCTCAGGTAGTCGAAGATCTGCTTCACCATATTCACTAGAGGTGTAGCCATCATTAGATACAGTAGAGGTTTAAACTCTAGTGTAAGTGCTATTTCACCGTAAGTTATCGATAAGACGCCGCCGTTAGTTATTACATAAATGTATAGAGCTTGCACTATCGCTAGAGCTACAGAGGATGCGAAGCCTATTATGTGATCTTTAAGCAGAAGGTGAATGACTGTTAAAGAGCCTATGACTAAGAAGTAGCTTGAGATTGCTGTCTCGGTTTCAGCTGTTAGTAGACCTAGGTTGGAGTAGAATAGGCTTGGTGCTATAAAGAATATTGCGTAGTTGATAGCCACAAAGATTGCTGCTTGAACGGCACGACCCGCATACATCACCGCTTTATTCTTCCTTTTAGGCGCCTCCAAACTCCTCTACACCCCAAAAGCAGCATTCCATTCATATCTGTAGCCAACCGTTTCAAACACTAAATTAAGAATGTACCATGCCCCGCTCTTCAGCTCCTCTTTAGGCAATCTAAAAGTTAGACGACCAAGGTAGTGTTGATTAGGGGCTGCCAAAACCTCTAAGGGCTCTGAAGAATACTGTAAGTTTCTTCGCTGCGCAGATGGTAGTGTAGCACGCAGTACACCATCGATTACAAGAGGAGACCTATTAGTAAACTCCACTTCAACATCAGCTTTAACGTGTGTATCATCTATTGGCTCTACGCTCTGCAACCTAAAGGTTAGATCATCTAACGCTGCGCCTATCTTGCTGTTAAAGCCGCTTACTAATGATAGTGCTACAAATGGTTGAAGTCCGAAATCTACACCCAGTCTAAACGATGCCATCGTCCCATTAAATAAAATCGTCTTCAAGATGGAGTAGTCAGAGTAGACTCTTGTTAAATCCAAGGGCATGGTTAGGTTTATTTCCTTCTGAGTCTTCGGAGGTATGGTTATCTTACCTGTGCTAGTTGAACCAAGAGAAACATTAGCGATCTTAACGTCGCTTCTTAACTCTATGTGTAAAGGGTAAACGCCTCGATTAGCAAGGACAAGGTTTGATAGGGTTAGGTGTGTGCCATTTACGCTAAGCTCGGGCATACCCTCACCACCTCCTAAACCCTCGAATACGTATGCTAAGTCTTCGTAAGCTGAATAGGCTACGGTTGATATCACTAGGATCAGAGTTATGCTTAACCCTAGAGTTAGAAGTCTTAGCCCTTTTGATGCAAGCGACTGCTCCACCTCAGATACGCCCCACTAGCCTTGGTCTTCGCAGGGTTTATTCGCTCTTCTTCTCTTGCTGCTCCATTGTAGCTACGCCAACACCCTTCTCGACTCTAAAGGTTACTACTCCAACGCCTCGATCAACCTTGAGGAAGTCTACTCCTCTAATAAGTAGAATAGAACCAACCCAAGCCATAACAGCTAGAAACATAGCTCGTATAGCAGCCACTAGAATCTCGTTCACGGCAGCCAAGAAGTCAGAAGAAAGATTGAAGGATAGATAGCCGGAGAATATGAGATACGCATTGTAGAATGTGAATAGAAGCAGCGCAACACCGACAGCAGTCACAGCTAAACCGATCACACCACTCTTACTAACACGCATAACTGCACTCTACTAAGGCTAGTTTTAAAAGGATTCCTACGATGCTAAGCTACCTAAAATGAGAGTCTATTCTAATGCGAAGACTCTTTTAAGCGGCTTATGCGAATTTGTAGGGTTAGGCGGGTGGTTGAAGGGGCTCCATTCTGAATGTGAAGTGTCTTAAACCTGGCGCCTCATAAATCAGCTTAAAGCCCTTGATCTCGTGTCTCTTATCATAGACCTTAGCGACGACTTCTATCACGTAATCTAAGTGCTCTTTTGTATAGACTCTTCTCGGTAAAGCTAATCTGGTCATCTCAAGCTTAGGATAGACCCACTTACCCTCTACCATCTTAGCGAAGCCCAAGCTCCCTATCTCCAGACACCTCACACCACCCTCCAGATACAGGTGCACAACCAGTGTGTGCTGGAAATTCTTCTTGTGGTATATGTGGCAAAAACCGCTTTGCATCAATATACACCGCATGCCCACCAGGAGGCTCTATGATAGGTATACCTCTAGCCTTCAATCCCTCGGCTAAATACTGGACTTGTAGGCAGTAGTGCTCAACATAATCATCTTCGGTGCCCTCATACAGTCCTCTGGCAATGGCTTCCACGTCCCTGCAGGATAGGCCTCCATAGCTCTCAAAGCCCTCTATCTGAATCAACCTGTTTTTGCAGCGCTCGTAAAGGTTCTGATCACGCATCCCAAGTATACCGCCTATGTTAACTAAAGCATCCTTCTTCGCGCTGAATGTGAATCCATCCACATAACTGAACATCTCTCTAACTATCTCTCTTATCGATTTAGAGGCGTATCCCCCCTCCCTCCTTTTTATGAAGTAGGCGTTCTCAGCGAATCGGCAGGCGTCAAAGAAGAATGGTATCCTATTCTCCCTCGCTATTTCACTAACCTTTCTTATATTCTCCATCGAGACAGGCTGCCCACCTCCAGCATTATTCGTTATAGTCATCATGATCAATGGTATCCTTTCTCGACCAAACCTTTCTATCAGGTTAACAAGCCCGTCTACATCCATATTCCCCTTGAACGGATGCTGGCTTACCGGATCGTACCCTTCTTCAATCAGAAGATCAACAGGCTCCCCACCGTTGCTTACGATATTCTGCCTTGTTGTGTCGAAGTGGGTGTTGCTTGGCACCACATCACCTTTCTTAACGATGCTCGGGAAAAGAATGTTTTCTGTAGCCCTTCCTTGATGCGCTATAAGGAAGAGATCGAACCCAAAGATTTCACCCACAGCCCTCTTAAGGTGGTCATAGCTTCTACTGCCAGCATAGGCTTGGTTCGTCTCTATCATCCCAGCCCACTGACTATCACTCATCGCAGCTGTACCACTATCTGTTAGTAGATCGATATACACATCATCAGCCTTTATGAAAAACGGGTTATACCCTGCTTCTTTAAGTATGCGAAGCCTCTCTTCTCTGCTCCTAAGATTAATCCTCTCAACAACCTTAACCCTATAGGGCGGCGGATTAATCAACGAATCTATGAAGCCTAAAATAACTATTAAGGTTTATGGTTAAGCATATCCCAGAAAAAGGAAAGATTACTTTTATCAAGCCACTATGCTACGCTTAACAAGAGGAGGGGTAGGTTTGTGGTTCAGATGCGGTGTTGATGTTTGGCATCTGGATTGCCGAGCTGGGGGAGTCATAAATCTAGCGGAAAGCGAAGTGAAGATCACAGACCACGACTACATCGCATCAATCACCAAAAAAGGAGAAAAACTCGAACTTCACATACCACCATCCCACACAAAGACCTTTGACACAAAAGATTCGTTGAATAACTACTTGAGAGCCTTGGGTCTAGAGGAGATAGACCTACCGTAAAATAGCTAAACCTGGATCTGCTCATGCTCCTACATTTAAATATATGTTTAAACATAGGACACATATGCAGAAGACAATAACTATTAGAGAAAAGTTTACAAGAAGTTGATAGAGATTAAGCTTGAGGGCGAGAGCTTTAGTGAACTATTTGAAAGACTTATTGGGAGTGTAGGCCCATCATTGTTCGAGCTTCTTAAGAAGCTCAGAGGCTACACTGAATTTAAAGATAAAAAAGCATTACTCAAAAAGATCCGTGTTGAGAAGGGGTAAGCGTAGAGCCTGATAATCTTGCATACAGATGTTCTAACTGAAATCTTTGATAAACACTCCAATAGGGGCGATGAGACGATTAGAACTCATGCTAAAGAGGGGAAGATATCGCGACAACATCCATTAACATTTACTGTTATTAGCGTTAATAATTGAATATTGCCTTGCATTATTCATCGCACGATGGGGATACTAGTTTCCTTCTGCCTCTCCTTGATCTAGTTCTATATGAATGAGAAATTGTGGTGGGCCGGCCAGGATTTGAACCTGGGACCTACGCCGTGTCAGAGCCTGACAACCTAGTGCTGTTGTCCTAACCAGACTAGACGACCGGCCCTCTTTCTGGGCATAGAGTTGCTAAGGATGGGTTTATAATTGTTCTTGACGGGTTCGGCTATTATCGATTTAATTTATGACAGCTGGTTAAACATATATCTGCGACTGGAATGGGGTTGGTCTGTGGTGAGCAGCGTGTCTAAGACGTCTCAGATCCCTGGGTTCTATAAGCTCAGCCCCCTGGAGAGGCTGAGGTTGGTGAAGGAGTTTGCCGGCTTGAGCGAGGAGGAGGCTTCACTCATTGGGTCGATGAAGGGGCTTAGTCTAGAGCTGGCTGATAGGATGATAGAGAATGTGATAGGCGGGATAACGATCCCTCTTGGTGTTGCCGCAAACTTCCTGATCAATGGTAGGGATTATCTGATCCCAATGGCTATAGAGGAGCCTTCGGTAGTAGCAGCAGCAAGCAATGCAGCAAAGATATGTAGAGTCAAAGGAGGCTTCACAACCTCAGCAACACCCCCAATTATGATTGGGCAGATCCAGTTAACCAAGGTTGTTGATCCGCACTGGGCTAAGATGGTCATTCTTGAATCTAAAGATGAGATCATCGCTTTAGCGAATGCTCAAGACCCAGTGCTTGTTAAGCTGGGCGGTGGCGCAAAGGACCTCGATGTAAAGGTTCTACACACTATGGCTGGGCCTATGGTTATCACAGAGTTGCACGTTGACTGCAGGGATGCTATGGGCGCTAATGCAGTCAACACTATGTGTGAAGCTGTAGCCCCACTTATTGAGCGTAAGACTCGAGGCAAAGTCTATCTGCGTATCATAACCAACCTCGCCTCGAAGAGGCTCGCTAGGGCCAAGACCGTGGCTGATAAGGCAGCGCTAGGTGGAAGTAGTGTAGTCGACGATATCTTAAGTGCTTACGCCTTTGCCGTAGCTGATCCCTATAGGTGCGCTACACACAATAAGGGTATAATGAATGGGGTTATCGCTGTCGCTTTGGCTACCGGGCAAGATACTAGGGCGCTTGAGGCTGGTGCGCATGCTTATGCTGCGAGAAGTGGGCACTACAGCCCCCTAACTACTTGGGAGAAGAATGAGGAAGGCGACTTGGTTGGGACGATAGAGATTCCTATGGCGGTTGGGTTGATCGGTGGTGCTACTGCGACTCACCCTGTTGCTAAGGTGTGCTTGAAGATTCTGGGCGTGAAGAGCGCTGTTGAGCTCGCTCAGATAATGGCTGCTGTAGGCTTGGCTCAAAACCTTGCTGCACTGAGGGCTTTATCTCAGGAGGGGATTCAGAAGGGGCATATGAAGCTGCACGCTAGGAATATTGCTATTGCTGCTGGCGCTGAAGGCTCTTTGGTTGATATTGTTGCTCAGAAGATGATCGCTGAGAAGCGTATAAGGTTTGATAGGGCGAAGGAGATTCTTGAGGAGCTAAAGAGCGCCGTAAAGCAAACTTAATCTAATTTTGGGAAGATTTATATAAGATGATTCAAAGAGTAAGTGTTGAATGGAGATGGGGTTGGTAGAGGTCGGTTACCTTCATATCCAACTCTGTTAATGCAAATTCTAGGCTTCTAATCCCCTCTCTTCTAGCAGTGGTGGAGGTTGAAGGTTAGATTCGCTATCCCAAAAGGGTCTCTCGAAAAAGCTACGCTAGAGCTCCTTAAGCAGGCTTGGTTCGGCATATCTATAGATGAACGCTCTTACCGCCCTATTTTGAGTGATCCTGACATAGAGGCTAAGATGCTTAGACCACAGGAGATACCCTTATTCGTCGCAGAGGGGCTGCTGGATGTTGGGATAACAGGGCTTGATTGGATTAAAGAGACAGGCGCTGATGTCGAGGTGCTTCTTGATCTGCAGTATGGCCATGTGAGACTTGCTGTAGCCGTGCCGAAGCACATTAACCACACCAGCTTTTCAGACTTCTGTAAAAGCGTATGGGATAAGGGTAGAGCGCTTAGGATATCGACTGAGTATTTGAATATTTCAGAGGAGTATGTCGCTTCAAACCCTGCTTACAAGGAGAGGTTCGGTGATACCAGACCCTTAGTCGTAACTCCTTGGTGGAGAAGGGGTGAGAATAAGTGGGCTACGATCTACCTTTCTTTCGGTGCAACTGAGGCGAAGCCCCCTGAAGACGCTGATGCAATAATAGATGTAACACAGACTGGAAGGTCTTTGGAGCAGAACAACCTAAAGATTCTAGATATAGTGATGAAGTCTACAGCCGCTCTAATAGCTAACAGAAAAGCCCTGCTTGATAACCAGAAGAGGGAGAAGATCTACGACATACTAACCCTCCTTAAGGGGGTAGTTGATGCGAGAGAGAGGCTTCACATATTCGTAAATGTTAGGGAGGAGAATCTGGAGAACCTTGTCAAGGAGCTACCGGCTCTTAAGAGACCAACCATCAGCCCTCTTTCTGAGAAGGGTTGGTTTTCTGTAAACACAGTTATTGAGAAGAACCAGTTCCTTAAGATCTTGCCGAAGTTAAGAAGGTTAGCTCAGGGTCTTGTTGTCCACTATCCGAGGCAGATTCTACCGCTTGAAGATAT
>Ga0105158_1000774_pt1 | contig 13216 bp, 13 predicted proteins | sample LHCtaG_FD_81567 | JGI IMG/M metagenome (GOLD analysis project Ga0105158, IMG submission 81567) | Hot spring microbial communities from Little Hot Creek, USA to study Microbial Dark Matter (Phase II) - LHC4sed_matched | ecosystem: Environmental > Aquatic > Thermal springs > Hot (42-90C) >... | reverse complement strand
TGCTCAGACCCTGGCTAACCGTCCATAGGGGAGTATGCAAGGACAACCTAAGCCTATACCTAGCCGCCTTCGAGGTATGTAGACGCTCCAGAGGGATGAGCCCCAAGGAGGCCATCAAAGAGACCCTGAAGACAGCCTTTATTTTTCTGGCGCTACTGACAGCCCTAAGAAGTCTCCCCAGCATGAAAAAACCATCCTAAAAGGCCAGCCACAAAATTCTTAGGTAAGAGCGTATGTAAAAATTTGAGTTTTCGAGCTCGCATATGCGAGCTCTGGCGTGGATCCCCGGCTTTAGTTAATATCTCATCGCCTTTTTGGCTCTGCAATCCGGAAGGCCGGCATCCTCGACCGTGATCAAATATGCGGCCACCCTATGCAGCAGTAAGGCGACCGCCCTGATCCCCGCACAGGCGCTCCTCAGAGTCTCCTGCGGGGGCCGCCCGCAATGTTTCTATACTAGGACTGCCCCCGCGAATTCGGCAGCCTCCGCTAAAGCATCCTCCGGTCACGAAAGTGAAACAGTCTTAGTATAGAAACATTTTGATGTTGGTCACGGTTTGAAACAGGCCACGCTTGGTCACGAATGAAACAGTCCAGCAATGGTCATGAAAAAGAACCCATGCAGGGCGCTACCAGCGGTATCCGCTTAATCCCAGTCTTCCCGTTGACCGTTATGATGCAGTAGTCTTTCTTGAACTCGACGCTCTCAACGTTCATGCCCAATAATTTGCCGGGCCTGAGGGCGGCCTCAAACAGGACGTGGAGCATCGCCCTATCCCCCGGGTTATCTGCGGCCTTAACCATGGCCTCAAAGTCCTCGTGCGCCAGCAGCGTCTCCGGCGTAGCCCTAGCGTCCCTGCCCTTAACCGTCAGATTAATCCACGAAGCCTCGGGCGGCATCGGCGTGCTTCTGTCGCAGCTGCCGTACTTAGCGTACTGGATGAGCTTTCGGAGGACTAGCTTCTTATCGTGCTTAGTCGACTCCCTATGATGTGGGTTGCGGTTTATCCAGGCAGCAATCCGCTCAACGTCGGCCCCAGTCGTGCTCCTGAGGTCGAAGTCTATTACGCGGAGGAGCGCCAGCATGTGGCCTGCAATCTTGCTGACCCTCGCAATGCTTAATCCCAGGCTGGCTAGGTGGTCTGAAAGGCGAGGGGCTGTTTCGCCGTTGGCGCCGAACCCCGCTATAATCCGCCTACACCGCTCAAGCCTCTTCTCATAATCGTATATGCCTTCCCTCACAGTCAACCCTAAAGAACAGCTTTCTGTAGACATAAAAGCGGAGGAAGGGATTTGAACCTGGAGAGATGGTGCCGCGGGCCGGACTTGAACCGGCGACAGCCCGGTTTCAAATAATTTCTTTTCTTCTTCAGCCGGGTGCTCTCCCAACTGAGCTACCGCGGCCCTCAAGAATATATTTGAGCGAGAAACTTTTTTATAAAATTTTAGGTTTAATCATGTGGACGTGGCAACTTAACATATAAAGCCTTTATATACTAATTTGCCAGGTCTAATCATGTTATCAGAAATGTTTTTGAGTGATTTATAGATGATTTATATAGTTGCCATATAGAGTGGAGTGGAGCATTACTCTTTGAGTGGAGTTAGCGGTAAGGGGCTTAACAGTATCCTTGAGTTATCTCTTAGGATGCTTGAGAAATATCCTCTATGTGATAATTGCTTAGGTAGACAGTTCGCTTTCTTGGGCTTCGGTATAGACAATAGTGAGAGAGGGAGATCAATGAAGATGACGCTTACAATAGCCGCCCATGAGATGGCTCTTTCAAAGGAAAATAGGGTGAGGAGGAGGGGTATAGTGATATTGAAGATTCTATCGACGAACGGTTCATTTAAGGTTGCGCGTGACTTACTTAAGAAGTTGAGGAGGAGGGTTGAGGAAGAGAGAGAATGTTTTTTATGTGGCGATCGCTTCAAAAACCTTCAGCCGATAGTTGAAAGCGTCCTCGATAAACTTAAGGAATATGAATTTGACGATTTTCTCGTGGGAATCAAGCTTCCTCTTGAAGTTGAGGAACGTGAGGATGAATTTAAGTCTGAATTCGGTATTCAGTACGGTGAGAGCATTAAAAATGAGTTAAGTAGGGTTATTGGAAGGGAGGTATCTCAGAGACTTAATAAGCCAGCTAATTATATGAAGCCTCAAATAGTTATCCTAGTGAATCCGTTTACAGGAGAGGTTGATTTACAAGTTAACTCCCTCTTTATAGTTGGAAGATATAGGAAACTTATACGTGGCATACCGCAGTCTAAATGGATTTGCATAAAATGTCGAGGGAAGGGCTGTGAGAGATGTAATTGGACTGGAAAAATGTATCCGGAGTCCGTTGAAGAACTCATTGCGAAACCAGTTCTCGAAAGGACTTTGGGAGAAGGGGTATCTTTTCATGCAGCTGGACGTGAGGATAGAGATGTTCGCATGCTCGGCCACGGGAGACCATTTGTGATCGAGGTTAAGAGGCCTAAGAGGAGGAGTATAGATTTAAAGGAGCTTGAAAAGGCTATCAACGAGTATGCTGAGGGAAAGGTTGAAGTGTTAAATCTAAGGTTCGGCGATAGGGAAGTCGTTAGGAAGCTTAAAGATATGGAGGATGCTCAGAAGATTTACAAGGTTATTGTGAATTTTGATAGAGAGATCAGCGATGAGGAAATAGCGATGCTGGAAAAGGAGCTAACCAACATATCTATTCGCCAGCGCACACCGCTACGTGTGCTGCATCGTAGAGCGGACCGCTTACGAGAAAAATACATATATGAGACTAAAATAAAAAGGTTGTCTGAGAATAGTGTTGAAATGAGAATAAGATGCCAGGGAGGCTTATATGTGAAGGAGCTCGTAACTGGAGATAATGGGCGAACGGAGCCAAGCGTTTCAAAAATAATTAATGCTAGAGCGGAGCCTATAGAATTAGATGTACTGGAGGTTATTACTGGGAGGTGAATTTATGCCCATATCCCATGGCTATCGCAGAAAAACACGTGCCCTTCTGAGAAAGAGCCCTAGGGAAAGGGGGAAGAACAGCTTAAGTAGACTGCTATATGAATATAAGCCGGGGGATAAAGTTGTCATCGATATTAATCCAAGCGTGCATAAAGGTATGCCTCACCGCAGATATCAAGGTAAAATAGGTGTAGTAATTGGCAAGAGGGGAAGATCATACGAGATAAGTGTATCGCAGGGAGACGCTGTTAAAGAGATAATTGTTAGACCGGAGCATATAAAGCCGCTTGTATAGGATAGCGAATGGTGAAGAAGAGGTGCCTAGGAAAATACTTAAAGTGCGCCCAATAACGATTCCGGAGGTTAAATCTATACTTGAAACTCTAGGTGAGGAAAATTTGGATCAATTTCAGCGCAGATCTTTAGATTACGCCGCCAAGATGTCTTATTTAGACCCCGAAAGCGCAAAGAAACTCTTTGAGGAATTGGTGGCTGAAGGAGTTCTGGAGGAGGAGGCTGTCCAAATAGTTAATATTATGCCGAAAACTATTGAGGAGTTAAGAGCCTTTTTTGCCGGTGGTCGAAGAATAATTGATACATCTGTTCTAGAGAAAATTTTAAGTATTTTGGATAAGTATAGGGAAAAGTAGCGTTAAAAAGAGAGATATTACTATTTGATTACCTGGGAAAATTTTGGTATTTGGTGGTATGGATTGGAGAGTGGAAAATCTTCTACTAGATTAATCACATAATTTACGTGTTTTTCCTGAAGATATTGGGGGAGCATAGTGTAATGGAGCGTAGAGAAAGAGGACTTCAGCAAATCTACGAGGAATATGCGTATGTAATTGATTATCTTCCTTATGGGAGACCCGGTTTAAGGCTGAGGCGTAGAGGTGAAGCTGTAGTTCAGCTCGTCGGCGAGGAGTATTTCACCCTGTTGGAGGCTGTAGTTAAGGAGGGTGTTGTGCTTAAGCCGGCGGATCGAGTCTATATTGGAAGGGATCAGCGTAAGGAGATCTCCTATATAATTGGTAGGATCACTTACGAGGATCTTACAGCGAACTCGAAAATAGAACTTGAAAATGTTATAGAGAAAATTGTTTTGAGTAGGGAGACTTATTTTGTTAGCTACTTTAATACTGCTAAGCCGATAACCCCGAGAATGCATGCCTTAGAGCTTATTCCGGGAATAGGGAAAAAATATATGTGGAAGATTATAGATGAAAGGGAGAGAAAGCCTTTTGAAAGCTTCCAAGATTTACAGCAACGCGTAAACATACCTAACCCCGTGAAGCTGATAACTAAAAGGATTATAGAGGAGCTTTCAACGGAGTGTAAATATAGGCTTTTCACAAGAGTCTCGTAACTTCATCTAGTGAGGATAAGAATAGATGAGTTTACTTGAAGAAGTTAAGAAAATTTTAAGCGTCAATAAGATTTATCCTAGAAAGAGGTTTGGTCAGAATTTTCTTGTTGAAGATGAAATTATTGAGAAGATGATGTATTATGCATCTATAAGTAAGAATGATAGCGTTCTAGAGATTGGGGCTGGACTCGGCTTCCTTACGGAGCGTTTAGCTAAAGTCGCTGGGCAAGTAATGGCGGTGGAGATAGATCCAAGGCTAGTAAAGATCCTGCTGCGTCGCCTATATGACTGTAAAAACGTAGTTATTCTGAGGGGAGACATATTAAAAATGCAGGGATTACCCCAATTCAATAAGGTTGTCTCGGTTCCACCTTACTCGATTTCATCTCCATTGCTATTTTGGCTCCTAAAAAGGAGGTTTAATTGCGCCGTTCTAACTTTTCAGGAGGAGTTTGGGAGGCGTTTAGTGGCTTCTCCAGGTACGAGGGATTATGGGAGACTTACAGTGGCAGCTTACTATTATGCTGAGGTTGACTTACTGGACTCTATCCCAAAAGAATGCTTTTGGCCTATACCTGAGGTAAATTCGGTGATCGCTAGGTTAAAGCCTAGGAAACCTCCATTCTACGTTAAAAGTGAGGATGACTTCTTCAGATTTATACGCGCTGTATTTACGCAGAAGAATAAAAAAGTGAGGAGCGCCGTCAAGGTATTTCTAAATGAGTTTAAAATTTCGAAGTGGAGGGCTGCTCAGATATCTGATTCAATAGCTTTCCATGACAGGAGGGTTAGGGAGATGTCTCCTGAAGAACTCGGATTAGTATTTAACGACCTCCTTGAAAAACTTAAAAATACGACGTTACAGTGACCGGACGCGGCGACTTGGGGAATCATTGTTTAATTGATCAGGTTAAAAAGTTGCCTGATGCCCTTAAATAATGCGGCCATTTTAAAATATGCTTGAAGCGAAGTATAGATGTGTCTTTTAACTAGTCAAACTCAAGATGCCGTCTAGCGCTCATCCGCAAAGTATTAAAGTCGCTTTAGTTTCTGTTATCTTTCGGGGCATCAATAATGCCTGTTTCTTTCATTATGAAAAGGGATGGGCGTATAGTTGAATTTGACCCTAACAAAATCACTAACGCAATCTATAAAGCTATTCAGGCAGTTAAAGGCGAGGATGGGAAATTAGCAGCCAATCTCTCAGCTCAGGTTGTCGCTATAATAGAGGAGAGGTTTAAAGATAAAATACCAAGCGTTGAGGATGTTCAAGACATCGTTGAGCAAGTTCTAATAAAGAATGGTTATGACGCCGTTGCCAAGGCTTATATACTCTATAGACATCAACGGACAGAATTAAGGGAGAGAAAGAAGCTGCTTGGAGTAACAGATGATTTAAAGCTGTCGTTAAATGCCATAACAATCTTAGAGCGGAGGTATCTCCTCAAGGACGAGACTGGAAGAGTAGTTGAGACTCCTTCACAGATGTTTCGGAGAGTTGCAGGGACAATAGCTGAAGTTGACGCAATATATGATAAAAGCGCTGATATTGACGCTGTAAAGGAAGAGTTTTATAGAGTTATGGCTGGCTTAGAGTTTCTTCCAAATTCCCCTACGCTTATGAATGCTGGCACAGATATCGGTCAGCTCTCAGCATGCTTTGTTCTCCCAGTCGGCGACTCAATAGAAGAGATATTTGACGCATTAAAGTATATGGCGCTTATACATAAGTCTGGTGGGGGGACAGGCTTCTCATTCTCGAGATTAAGGCCGAAGGGTGACGTCGTCAAGTCGACTATGGGCGTTGCCAGTGGACCGGTCTCCTTTATGAGAGTATTTGATGTTGCCACCGACGTGATTAAGCAGGGTGGTAGGCGTAGAGGCGCCAATATGGGCATACTTCGCGTTGACCACCCAGATATAATAGAGTTTATCACAGCTAAGGAGAGGGAGGGTGTACTAGCAAACTTCAATATTTCCGTCGCAGTTACAGATGAATTTATGGATGCTGTTGAAAACGATAAATATTATAGTCTCATTAATCCTAGAAATGGCGCCGTTGTTAGGCGCTTAAGGGCTAGAGACATATTTGATTTGATTGCTACGGCTGCCTGGAAGACTGGCGACCCAGGTCTAATATTTCTCGATGAGATCAACCGAAGGAACCCTACGCCGCATGTTGGCGTAATTGAGAGCACAAACCCATGTGGTGAGGTGCCGTTGCTCCCCTATGAGAGCTGCAATCTTGGCTCCATTAATTTGTCTAGGATGGTTAGGGATGGAGAGGTCGACTGGGAGAAACTTAGGCGAACTGTGAGAACAGCTGTTCACTTCCTTGACAATGTTATAGATGCCAACAGGTATCCTATACCGCAGATTGAGGAGGCTACTAAAGCAAATAGGAAGATAGGTTTGGGCGTTATGGGATTCGCAGAGATGCTCATAAAGCTTGGAGTACCGTATGATTCAGAGGAGGCTGTTGCAGCAGCTGAAAAAGTTATGTCATTCATCTCAGAGGAGGCTAGGAAGAAGTCCGTTGAGCTAGGTGAGGAGAGAGGTTCATTTCCAAACTTCCCCGGAAGCATATGGGAGAAGACTGGCTACAAGGCTATGAGGAATGCTACGGTAACGTCGATTGCACCTACTGGAACAATAAGTATAATTGCTGGAACATCTAGCGGAATAGAGCCGCTCTTCGCAGTAGCTTTCGTTAGGAATGTCATGGGAACACAGCTCTTCGAAGTTAACTCGGTCTTCGAGCAGATATCGAAGGAGAGGGGTTTCTACAGCACAGACCTCATTGTAAAGATTTCTAAGACGGGTTCAGTTCAGGGGTTAAGTGAGGTCCCAGAAGACATTAAGAGAATATTTAGAACGGCGCTTGAAATCTCACCTGAATGGCATGTGCGAATACAGGCAGCCTTCCAGAAGTACACGGATAACGCCGTGGCAAAGACTGTTAATCTGCCGCCCGACGCCACAGTAGACGACGTTCGAAGAATATTCATGATGGCTTGGAGACTTAAATGCAAGGGTATAACCGTTTACCGCTATGGAAGTAGGTCTGAACAAGTTTTGGTGGTTGGTGGACTGCAGGCTGCTGGCACGGCTGCGGCGCCCCCACCGTATACTCAGGCGCCGGATGAATATGCAGGTGAATGCCCAAAAGGAGTATGCCCATTTTAGATAGGCATGCGGATACTAGTAGCGTTTAAGCGCACGGTTATGTTAATTTAATGTGGTGTTGTAGATGAAGCATAAGATTAATGGTAGGGAGGATGCATTGATAATAGTTGACGTCCAAGTTGACTTCTGTCCGGGAGGAGCCTTACCAGTGCCTGAGGGCGACAAGATAATTCCGGTTCTAAACGAATATATTAAAAGGTTTGACGCTGCTGGCGCTTTGATTGTAGCTACTAGGGACTGGCATCCGCCAAACCACGCATCTTTTAAGGCTCAAGGCGGACTTTGGCCACCACACTGCATACAGGGAACTGAGGGAGCAAAGTTTCATCCAAATCTAAAGCTTCCTGAGAGAACAGTTGTTGTATCTAAAGCTACTGATCCATTTAAGGAGGCTTATTCGGGCTTTGAGGGAACAAACCTAAATGAGGAGTTGAGGAAGACTGGTGTGAAGAGGGTTTTTGTCGGCGGGCTTGCGACGGAATATTGTGTTAAGAACACTGTTTTAGACGCATTAAAGTATGGTTTCGAGACATATCTCTTAGAGGATGCTGTTAAAGGGATAGATGTATCTCCAGGTGACGTTGAGAGAGCCATAAAGGAGATGCTTGAAAAAGGTGTAAAGAAAATAACTCTATCAGCAATAGAGTGAGATAAGTCGGTTTCACCAGCTCAATTAAAAGGGGGCTTGCTAAAATACCCTGCAGTATCTCTTCTTTACACATAGAGGTTGGGCGGATCTGTCGGGGTCCCCACATATAGCTTCCTAAGTAAGAGAGGCAATCTTCACCGCTGCGTCACCTTAATTCTTTTAACCGCGTTTATATCTCTAATAGAGTTAAACCGTAGGCTTTCTCGTCGAGGTTATCGTAAAAAGGCAGAATATGGTAGCTATGAAGAGGGGAGAAACAATTTTAGGCTTTCGCTTCAGCAACCTACGGCATAAGATGTTATTCATGGCTGCATGATTATGAAACGTGATCTTTACCATCCCACGTTCTCTAGAAACTTTAGTGCTATAAGTGTGTGACCGATTTGGTTTGGGTGAACGCCATCATTAGTTGTCCACTGCCGAGGCTTCCCCCTTTTCACAGCTTCATCAAATGCTTTGCCTATTGGAACCAGTATGGCGTTGTATTCTTCGGCTAACTTACATATAATCTGATTATAGGGGGTTATCTTTAGCCCTCTGTTGAAGGCATCCTCTGATGGTATATAGAAGATTTCAAACATTATGATCCTTGCGTTTGCCTCATTAATTGTTCTATTAATTATCTCTCTATAGGATTTTTCAAAATCCCCTAAAGGTATTTTACGCGCCACATCATTTATGCCTATGTATATTGAGACCCAATTTGGATTCTCGCTAATGACGTCTTCAGTCCACCTATTAGCTAAGCCCTGAACAGTGTCTCCACCTATCCCTTTATTAACCCATGTTATTTCCCTTTCAGGATACTTTGCGGCTACGAGGTTGGCGATGATGGAGACATATCCGTTTCCAAGAGGTGGAAAGTTTGCTCGCCTCCCACAATCAGTTATACTATCGCCTATAAAGACAACCTTCTCCCCAGATTTCAGCAAAAAGCCGCCCACTGCTATACCCTCGCCGAATTCTTGATTTTCATTTTTAACCTTAAAGTACATATATGTCTTTTCAATTTTAAAGCTCGGTTTTGAGGAAGAGAAGCCGATATTTGAAAAACGATAGGCTTAAAGTTTCTTAGGTAGATAATTTATAGGAGGGTTGACTTTGAAGGGGTTCAGAGTTATTTTTCCAGAAGCCAATAGAGTTGAGGTTGAGGAGTTTAATGTCAAAGAGCCCTCTGAAGATGAAGTGCTAATAGAGACTATAGCGACTTTAATAAGCACTGGGACAGAACTAACCGCTTTAACTGGCGATTTCCCGAAGCAGTCGTTTTGGTCGATGTATGTTAAGTATCCCTTCATTCCCGGATACTCGAGCGTTGGCAGAATAATTAAATGCGGTGCTAAAGTTAAGGGACTCGCCGTCGGCGATATAGTTGCCGCAGCGTCGCCGCATGCAACTCACTCTACTGTCCGAGCATCCCAGGTTGTGAAAGTTCCGGAGAGCATCAATGTTGAGGAGGCATGCTTTCATACGATAGCGGCTGGAGTGGTGAATTCAGTTAGGCTTGCAAGGGTTTCTCTGGGAGAATCTGTTGCTGTGGTTGGGCTTGGGCTTCTTGGGCAAATGGCTGTAATGTTTTCTAGAGCTTCGGGCGCTTACCCCATAATCACCATAGACCTCGCCGAGTACAGACTGAAACTTTCCAAGATCTCTGGGGCAACACATGCTCTGCGCGCCGATAACTGGGGTCACGTGAGAGAAAATGTTGAGAACATAACTGAGGGTAGAATGGTGGATAAGGTTTTTGAGGTTACTGGAAACCCAAGTGTTATACCTGAAGCCATAAAGCTTACTAGGTCTCTAGGATGCTTTGTAGTTTTGAGTTCTCCGAGAGGAAAAACAACCATGGATTTTCACGACGAGGTTAATAGGCCAAGCAGAGTAATAATTGGAACGCATTTCTCCAGTCAACCAGAATATGAAACGCCATATAACCCATGGACAAGGAAAAGAAATGTTGAGTTATTCTTTGACCTTTTGTCATCTGGATATATTAAAGTTAGCCATTTGATAACGCATAGATATCCATGGCGTAATGCTGAAGAAGCCTATAGAATGCTTTTAAGAGATAGATCTAATGCTATTGGCGTAATTCTCAAATTTGAAAACTATTAAATGTTTTTCGAGATATTGCGGGGCATCTTTTTCAGATCTTCTACATCGCTTTCCAGACTTGCAGCTTCTCTTTCAGGGCTTGGTTTTCAGATTAAAAGTCTCAATCTCTTCACGGGCTTCATGGTTTCTGACAATGTAGCCGGCAGCTCCTTGAGGAAGGTTACGCTTGGAGACACCTTGAGATAGTCGTTCCTCGACCACTCAAGGTTTCCGATAGAGGAGTCATATACGGCTTCAACCCCAACCGAGCTGTGCCCAAGGAGGGTTTCGCTCGCCATCCCATCAGCGCCATCACGTACTTATAGGTAGCAGTCGACTATTTCTCCTACTAAGCGTACTCTTTCTATGGCTCCGTCTGGAGGCAACATATCCGATATGCCAACTATTATATTGGGTGCGAATAAATCAAGCAGCTTATAGACAAATGCCTTCAGTACGCTCTCTTCAACAATCGGTAGGAAAAATATTGCTGGAATGCCATCTATCAGGATCATACTGTTAGACTTAATTTCTTCCTTAAGCTCTCTGAGGGTTACATTGCCCTGGGGTTCTGGTGGAACGCATTCTAAACCATCTAACCCTGTTTCCTTTGCTAAGGGCAACAGATGCTTAACTTTTCCATCCCAGTGGGATGTACAGAATTTCCCAGCCTCATGCATTTCTTTTGTCCGGCGCTGGTAATATGGCAGCATATATTTTTTAAACAATGTCGGCGGACAGAGGTTTTCGTCGATGTTATCGCCGAAATTAATTATTTTAAAAGGCGTCTTTCCAATAACCTTAAATCTTTCGTCATCATTCTCATCAAAGGCTTGAAGAAGCCATTCAACCTTTTCCCTACGACGCCAGAGCGCTATTAAACCTCTCTCAAAACCCATATAAACGATGAAGAGCCTCTGTATTGATCCCCATGGAACTGTTATTACTGGTTCGGAGCGGTTCCCGAGAATGTTCTCCCTCTCCATGTAGAGCTCTTTGTCGAATTCGAATCTTTGGCGTTTTAATACGTAGGCTAAGACTTCAAAGTCTTCAATATTTTTGAGGAAATATTCGACTCTCATGCTTGAGACCCCATACTCGGTCTTTCTTTCAACTTGTGTGAGGTTGCCTTTCGGGGTCTTATATCTTGTATATATGTACTTTTCATCTTCTACTCTGCGGACTCTAATATCGTCGCCCTCAATACACTTTATTGTATCATTAAAGTAGTGATAGGCGCGTGGTGAAGCACCTAAATCATCGTATATCTCAAGAAGGCCTAGTTTTCTATATCTTTCTGGGAGAGTCCCTCTGGATTTATTTACATAATACCAGTGATGTAATCTAGGTTGCCATATTAAGCGATCTGGGGCACCGCGATTAAAGATTATTATTGTCCTCTCGCGGTTATTCAATTTAGACACGCTTCTCTAACTCAGTTACTAGTTTGCCTCAACTTATTTATTTTTTAGAATAAAGGTGGCTTCAAAGAGTAGAGTGGGTAATGCAGAGATAGCTTAATGAAGGTCTGAGGTTTTTCATCGAAGATCACTACTGTTGCCGTCTTCGAAAATTCCCATTATTAAATAAACATTTTAAATAGCAGCTATTTTAGTTCGGAACTATTGGGATAGTGGAAGCTCCACTGTTTTTCCAGTCTCTGAGGATTTGAGGATTGCTAAGGCAACTTCTACATTAGCTCTTCCCTCTTCTCCTGGTATAGGAGGTTCTCTATTTTCAAGTATACTGCTCACAAATTCTCTGACCTCTGCGACAAAGGTTCTTTTCCTCTCTGTTTGCGGATCGAAGGTGTGAACAGTCTCCCAACGCTCAGGTTTTCCAAGACGAACTTGCTCATAGGTCTTAACTTCGAGTATACCTTTTGTTCCAATGAGTTCTGCTACGCAGTAGCTCTGTGAAGTAGCCATACTCACGGTCATGACTGCTGAAGTATCATTCTTGAATAGAAGGAAGGCATTTCCATATTCATCTACGCTTGAATTGTAAACGAGGTTTCCAACCTTGGCGAAGACTGTAACTATGTCGCTGCCAACCCACCATCTAAGGCGGTCGATTATATGTATGCCATTAAATAATATGGCTCCTCCCCCCGAAGCCCTATCCTGCATCCACTTTGCACGCTCATCTGGGCTTAAGGTTTCAGGATGTTTAAAACCACCCCCTACAACGGAGTCATAGGCGGCGACAATCCTTCCAATTTCGCCTTCCTCAATCAGCCTCTTAGCTTTAACATTCGCTGGCCAGAATCGGTGGCTATGAGCCACCATAAGCTTTACCCCTGCATCTTTACATGTTTGAATCATTCTATCGCAGTCCTCAAGACTAGTGGCCATGGGTTTCTCAACAAGAACATGTTTTCCAGCTTCAGCTGCTAGGATTGTTTGTGCAGCGTGTAAGGCGTTCGGCGTGCATATGCTAACCGCATCTATGTCTCGCCTCTTTAAGAACTGCTGGTAATCACTATACCAGTATGCCCCATACTCTTTGGCGAGAACTTTAGCTCGCTCCTCCCTAACGTCGCAAATGGCAACTATTCTCGCTTCTGGAATAGCGGAATATACCATTGCATGGGTTGATCCCTGATAGCCTGCTCCGACAATACCAACACCTATTTTTTCAACCATTAGAAAAACCTTCCATTTTCTTTAAGAGTAGGGATGGAGTTTTTAAGTTTTTCTATGAACTCATCTCGAAAATAGACTAAAATAGATTTTATTTGATTGTTAATGGGCATCTCTCCGCTGTGCACATGCCTTTAGTCTCCTTGCACCATCCTCCCTTCTCGAAGCGGCATGCATGCCTCAGCCTCTGGAATGTTAAGCTCACAACGTCCGACCACTCCACCCCTCCGACCGAATGTTTAGAGAGGCTGTAGAGGATGGCTGGCCTACCACGACCACAGCCTTCTTAGAGACTATGCCAGCCGTCATGAGGTGGT
>Ga0105158_1000773_pt1 | contig 13217 bp, 12 predicted proteins | sample LHCtaG_FD_81567 | JGI IMG/M metagenome (GOLD analysis project Ga0105158, IMG submission 81567) | Hot spring microbial communities from Little Hot Creek, USA to study Microbial Dark Matter (Phase II) - LHC4sed_matched | ecosystem: Environmental > Aquatic > Thermal springs > Hot (42-90C) >... | reverse complement strand
CTCAACTTTTGTATGAGTTTTATTAAAGGTTTCTTAGTTGAATTAAACTTTGAATCTTTCGCTTTAAGGTCTGTTTAAGTTATCGTTTTCATGAACTTGTTTGCTGCTTTCCATAGTTATGAGAAAAAATGGCTGCTTTGATAAGTGCGTTAGGCTTTTCATGAGAATGTTTAAATTATGTATTTAAACATTAAATTTTTTCGGCGATGACTAAAACTGTGACAATTAGGGATGAGGTTTATAGGAAGCTGTTGAAGGTTAAGCGTGAGGGGGAGAGTTTTAGCGATTTATTTGAGAGGCTTATTGAGGGGGCTAGCCCCCTTGAAACTTTGAGGAAACTTAGGGGCTGTGTTGAGTTTAGGGATAAGGATGCTTTACTTAGGGAAATTTATGCGGCGAGGACTGAGCGTAGGCTATGATTTGAAGCATTTCAGAGTTTTCAAGGATTTTGGCCTCAAACTTTTCCCTTCATAGGAAAGTGTTTATTTTCTACGTGTCTATGGAAAGGTTTATTTGTATACAATGCGTATACAAAAGATATGGGTGCTGTTGTTCCTGTAAGGGTTCCGAGGGAGCTTGCGGAAAAGATTAGGGGACTTGTTAAGGCGGGCATCTTTTCAAGTCAGAGCGCTCTCGTTCGGGAGGCTATGAGAAGGCTTGTAGTTTCTGAGGATATTACGGGAAGAAGCGCTCTTGGAGGTATTGTCGCGAGGATATCTTCTGTTATTATTGTTTGGAATGAGAAGTCGGTTACTGATGTCATACTGTTCGGTTCTGTGGCTCGAGGTGAAGCAGCTGCAGAAAGTGATATTGATCTTCTTGTTTTGGTTGAAGGTGTGGAGGGTTGGGTTGTTAGGCAACGCCTATATGATGTTATTTACCCTTTAATTTTGGCATTGGGGGTCGATATCTCCCTGATTGTGATAGAGAGGAAGATTTTTATCCGCATGGTTGAGGGGGGAGACCCGTTCGTCCACTCCGTGTTGAGGGATGGTGTTCAGTTGTATGGGGGTTTAATGGATGAGTATAGCAAGGGCGCATTTGGAAAAGGCGGCTGAAAGGTTGAGGGGTGCTGAGAAACTTTTTAGGGAGGACCATTATGAAGATGTCGTCTCAAGGGCTTATTACGCCATGTATTATGCGGCTAGGGCGGCATTATCCATGGTGAATGTTTTCCCCAAGACGCATGAAGGGATGGTTACGGAGTTTGGCAGAAGATTCGTGTTGACTGGAATTTTCCCAAAAGAGTTGGGTAAAAACTTGGCTGATGCCAAGGCTGCAAGAGAAACTTATGAGTATAGCGTTACGGCGACCATAAGAAGATCGGAGGAGGAAGTAATATTGTCGAATGCTCAAGATTTTGTAAAAGAGGTGAAGAAATATTTGGAAAAGAGTTGTAGCTTTTAAATGTTATAGGATGTTTAATTTTTGGTGAAACGCATACTTTTTCCATTAGTTTTCGTGTTTGTAGAGCCATATATTTGGAGTTAGGCTATTTGATTTGGCGATATGAGTGTGTCGTTTAGGCTTTTTTCATGTATGAATTCTTTTAGTTCGGTGTCTAGTGTTAATAGTTTGAGGTTGAGTTGGGTTGAGCTTGCGTAGAGTATGTTGTCTATTATGTCCTTGTGTCCTAGCCTGTATAGCTTTAAAGCTTCGTTGAATATTTCTGAGTTTTCTTCTATCTTTTTGTATCTGCCGCTTTCTAGGATGCTTCTTAAGCCCATTTTAAAATGTTCGGTGTTGAGGTCTGCTGTTCTTATGAGTCTAGTTATTATCCATAGTGATTCTAGGATGCTGAAGCGGGAGATGTGGATTTCCGATTTGATTTCGGCGAGCTTCCTGAGGCATTGTGTAACCTCTTTGCCTGTGTCGATTCCTAGGGTGGGAAGTATGAAGGATGTGTCAAGGAGAATTTTTAGTGTTTCTTGTTTGCTCCTCAAGGCTTATTGCCTCCACTTGCTCCGGTGTTATGGATGCGAATTTTTTCCCTGAGAGAGCCAGTTGAATGGGATCCTTAATGCTTTCTAAAATGAGTGTGTTGCCGGCTACGGTTAACAGCACCCTTTCGCCCTCTTTTAAACTTAGGGCATTAACTACTGCTTTGGGTAGATAAATGGCGAATTTCTTTCCGATTCGAGCTTCCATAGTCAGATTCATAAGGGATTACCTGAATTCATTTAGTTTATCAGACTTATAAACATTTTGCTGACTTATGATGTTCTTCTCACTCTTTGAGGAACCTTTTTATTTTTATCAGCAATTTGACAGGTTTGTTTTAAATGACTTTTGCTAACAGCCAACACGAATAAAATGTAACTCATTGGATAATTTTAATCTAGGCGTGTTTATGCAGTTAATTTTATGGGTAACTTATTATTTGGTTATTGTAAGGTGTGGGTGTTGGTTTGACTGAAACAACATATCATAAAAAGAAGATTTATGTTCCTGCTGAGGTCCGGGAGAGGTTAGGCTTGAGGAATGGCGATAGGCTAAGCGTTGTTTCTTTAGACAGGAAGGGTTTTAGGGTTGAGTTGAAGAGGAAAACGGTTGAGGAGCGGATTCTTGATGCTTTAGAGAGTTCCCGTGAAGTTGGCGTTCCCACAGGGTTAACTAGAAGGAAGATTTATGAGGATATTGGTTGATGGCGACATATTTGACTGTGTTCTGGCATATACATGTAAGGGAAATGTTGATACTTTGTGGACGGAGAATACTAAACATTTTAAAAAGTATTCGTTCTTAAAGGTTGAGAATCCCCTAAAATGGAAATGGGAAGAAAAATAATCATGTTGCAACTTCAATATTTTGATTTCTCTTTTCATAAATGACAAGTAATTTTCGGCCTTTTATAATGCCGTAAGTTGCTAGGGGCGGCCGTATCTGACTGATATGGTTTCCTTTTGATTCTGCAGAACGTTGATTATTTGCTTTTCAGTTACTGCTCTATCTTTCATTCTTTGTTTTTCATGAGGTTTTATGATTATAGCCATTTGGTCAGCAACTTTGCTATGGTGTTTATCAGCAATTTAATGGGATTTTAAATGTTTTGTGCTAACAGTTAACCATGAATAAATAAGTTATTTTTGGATAACTTTAATTTAGGCATATTTGGTTTTTGTATGCTTATTTAATTGCTTCTAAATCTTTTAGCCCGTCTTCTCCTGTTGGTGTTTTTATGCCAGCGCTTCACGGGTCGAGGAGCTCGAAGTTCATTGTTTTGCCGTCAAGGGTGGTTTTAAGTTGGTTGAGGATGTCTCGGCCGAGGAGTGCGTCTTGGCGTTTGGCGCTGATGACTTCGACTATTTGGAATTTGAAGTTGTTAAATTGGAGATTTACAAAGTATGTGTATTTCCTTTCCTCTCGTCCGTCAAAGGATATAACGGTTAAGCGTCCCGCGGGGATGAGTCTAAGTTTGCTTATTGCATGTTGTGGAAGCACTGTTATGTCTGCGCCAGTGTCTATTTTTGCCTGAATTTCTATTGAATGGGTTGATGTGGGACTGCTGAGTCTAACTGTTAAAGATGGGGCTGAAGGGTTATAGTCGAGGCTATACTTCATGGCGGGTCAGCTCCGGCGATGGAACCTCTACACGTCTTTCTTCGGCGGCTACCATATCGATGTAGATTGGTACATAGCCGTATTTTTCATAGACTTTTTCGGCGAGTTTCCCCTTATTTTCGTCGCATCCAACCAGAGCACCTTGAAGGAATGCGACATATTTTCCCCTATAGCCTGGGTCTCGGATGAGTTTTTCCCTGATTTTAAGGTAGGCCTCCCGCTCCTCCTCAACCTGTAAAATGTATTTTAATTGCTGCGGATCCTCCGTGAAGCCGCTACGTTCAATGTAATCTTTGATTAGCTCAGTTATAACCTCGTTCTTCTTCCGTTCACCCTTTTCACGCAGCACAAGTATGCTGAAGCGCCGCCACAGGTCGTCGTCCACCTCGATGGTTGTCTTAACCATAGATTTCCCGTGTTAATGTTTTTCCGTTAATCCATATAAATATTTTCCTTTATTTCAGGCCTACAACGAATTTTTCTTACTGAAACCGATAGAGATTCTACTAGTTTAAATGAATATTTGGTTTTTGTATGCTTGTTCAATTGCTTCTAGGTCTTTCAGTCCGTCTTCGCCTGTTGGTGTTGGCTGTTTGTCTTTTATTAGGCAGTCTACGAAGTGTTGGAGTTCCGCTTTGTGGGCGTGGTAGAATTGGGATGTTCTTGTTGTTAGCATTTGGATTGCTGTTAATAGTTGGTTTGATGGCTTATGTTGAACTGTTATGTGGTTTACTGTTCCTATTAGCTCTATTTTTAGTTGGTATCCTTGTAGGAACCATCCTACGTTTATTGTGGCTGTTGTTCCGTTTTCGAATTTTGTTAGGCATATGGCTTTGTCTTCGAATGGCATGTTGAATCTGTAGCCTAAATAGCTTTTTATGTCTGTTATTTCGCCGAAGTACCATCTTAGAAGGTTTATTATGTGGCTTCCTAGGTCTATTAGGGCTCCTCCACCTGTTAGCTCCCTATTAAACCACCATTCTGGGACTGGTATTGGTGCGTGAGCTTCCGCCCTATGAAAGAATGGCCCTGAGCTTACGTAGTTTGCGATGGCGATTTCTATGTCGCCTAGTGTTCCATCATAGATTTTCTTTTTTAATTCTTGGAATTGCTGGTTGAATCTTAGGGGGTAGCCCATCATTAATTTAATATTATTTTTCTGCACTACTGAGAGGATTTCCCTCGCTTCTTGGGTGTTTCTTGCCATTGGCTTTTCGAGGAATATGTGTTTTCCTGCTTCTGCTGCGTCGCGTGCGCATTTTAGGTGGAGGTGTGTTGGTAGGGCGATTATTACTGCGTCTAGTTCTGGGAGTTTTAGCATTTCTTCGTAGCTGGTGAAGGTGTTTTTTACGCCGTTGTTTTTGGCTTTTTTTAGAGCTTTCTTGGATAGGTCGGCGGCTGCTATGAGGTGGGCGTTAGCTAGTTTTTGGGCATGCCTTAGGTGTATTTGCCCAACATAGCCTAAGCCTATTATTCCAAGGATTATCTTCTTCATTTTTATGCTCCATCTTCTGATTTATTGTATTCCGAGTTTTTCGCCTAATCCTGTTAGAAGTAGGGTGGCGTATGCTTTGCCCATCAACTTTTTCTTGAAGTCTTTTCTTGGGTATCTTGATTTAAAATAGTCTATTGGGGCGCCTACTGGCTTATAGGAGATTTTTCCTATTCCCTCTTTCTCTGCCAGTTGTAGGTATTTTATTTTTTGAGGGTTTAGTCCCGCGATTTCAGCTGCAGCCGCATCTATTGCAACTGGATCTTGGCTTGACATCACAAGACCTAATCTTCTAGGTTGAATTCCTGAAACTATGTATCCATCGATGATATGTAGATCGAAGCGCACGATTTTGTTTAGGGCAACTATTGTTTCCGCAAGTATAGGATGGTACCTAAACTTTTTAGTATATGGGTTACATCCATAAATGTTTTTTAGAGCGCAGGTGAGATCTATTCCTCTCATTGTGTATTTTATTTTTGGAACATTAATCTTTAAGTCGGCGTCTTGAATGGTTTTTGGAACTGAAAAATGAAATCTAATATTATTTATGGTGACGTATGTAGGGGAGCATAAGTCTTCAGAGAGGTTAACGAGTTTAACGTTATAATCTTTTGCAAGCTTATCGTATCCAAGCATTTTGAAGGCATATTTGCATATCATTGCGGATGCATCAGATTCAACTATTGAAATATTTACGTTAGGCGAAACTCTTTCTCTTATGAACTCAACTAATTTTGCTATAAATTTTGGGTTGGTTGTTTGTCCAGTTGTGTAATCCCAATAGTAGCATAAATTGGGCTTAATGATAATGTTTTTTATGTTTGTGGGCCATGTGTATTGGATTAGATCTAGGGCTTCCGCTATTCCTTTCTTTATTTCAGTCTCGTTTCTTATCTTTACTAGGCTGACAAGGCTTATTATGGTTATTACCAGCTAGGCATTTTATGTGAAATTTTAAGGGAAAATGGGCTAAAGCGCGTTTTCAGCATCAGATTCTTTTAAGTTTATTTACGTGTGAGATAACTTTCCTAATCTTTCCTGTGGGGTCTCTTGTAATTTTCTCCATAAGCTTAAACTCCACTTCCATATCTTCGCCGAAAAGCCTGCGAATTTTTTGCTCAGCATTTCTTAAAATTCTGTCTTGATCCGCTGGCATTTCTTTGGCAACGATTTGAATAACAATCTTTTTTTGGCTTTCTTGAATAATGCGGAACTGCCTTATCCAGTCTGTGTCCTCAAAGGGGTATGGAAAGAAAACGGTTGGAGAAATAATTCTTCCATTTGTGGTTAAAAGAAAATCGTCTGCTCGTCCCTCAATACTTTTAATGAGAGGCAATGTTACGCCGCATGTACACTCATCTTTTGCTGGAACTGCCATATCGTCCAACTCATACCGTATAAGCGGCATGACATAGTTGAATAGGCTGGTGCAAACAACCTTTCCCATTTCACCAGGTGCTACAGCCTCGCCGTCATCATCCAGAAACTCCATTAAGACGCTATCGGAATTGATATGGTATCCATTATGTGCCCTGCATTCCCAAGCAAGCAAATTAAACTCGTTACAACCATATAGGTCAAAGAGTTCTCCACCGAATGCGGAGCTTATTGATCGCCTACTTGCGGCATCCAAAATCTCCGCGCCAGAAAAAACCAGCCTAGGTCTAATCTCTTTAGTTGCTTCGCGGAATTGTTCAGCTAGAATGGATAGGTTGGACGTATAACCCTTAATCACATTGGGCTTAAACTCTTTAAGCAATGCGATTTGCTTCTCGGCTGGATAAAAGATAGAAATATACTTGCGCTTTATAATGTCAAGGTGTTGGAGGGGGCTTTTTCCTTTTGGGAAAGTGTGTGGATCCGTAATAAAGGCTATTTTATCCCTAACCTTTAGGCCATTTTCAAAAAGGGCTCTCATCCAAACTGCCGTGTAAAAATCTTCAACTTGATAATTAAAAAAAAGAGTTAATGGAATCCCTGTGGAGCCACTAGTGGTTTTCTTAATTAAACTTGTATTAACATTGCGGTCGATAACATCCTTGGGATTGCATGCTTGAATTTCAAATTTAGTGGTAACTGGAATCTTATATATATCATTGAAGCTTTTAATATCATCAGGCTTAACGCCAGCTTCCTTAAACTTCCTATGATAGAAAACAATGTTCTCGTATGCATGCCTGACCAGAGCTCTGAACCTTTTAAATTGTAAACTCTGCAGATCAGAGGGTTCTAACCAAAGGTTGCGCCTAATCCTAATTAAATAAAAGAGCACTTTAGGCGAAATAAAAACCAAACCTAAACCTCATTAGAAAAGTCTATAGTAGACTTTCATTGCATACGTGTCCTAAATTATTGATAGGCTTTTAGAATGTTTATTCTGCTCCTACTATTTTTAACTTATTAGTGTGTGGATGTATTCAAGAATGCGAATTTTAACAGGTAAGTATTGCCTGTTCCGATTGTATATGCTAATCCAATTTGATTATTATAGCTTTGGTAAAATCCTGATAATCCGTCATATTTATAGTATCCAGCTAAGCTGCTTTCAATTATCCATGGATTTGAACCTTCAACAAAATTCCAAGTTGAACCATTATAAACTTTGTAATAAATACAGTTAGTGGCTGGGGAGCCTGCCCAAAAACAATATAGCTTGTTTGTCGCTAAATCAATACTTAAAACGGGGGATGTTTCGCTGGTTACCCCTGATTGGACTAGTATTTCTGGTCCCCAAGAATTTGAATCATAGCTGCATTTTGTGTAGATCAAGTCGTGAGTGGAATCTTTTACAAAGACGAGGTGGACATCATCTCCTTGGCTTACAGCGGATAATCCGCATTCTATAATTCCATCGCTCGTTATTGCGCTTGTTGTAGTTTGTTTTTCGCTCCATGAGGAGCCATTCCATAGGTAAGATTCAATTTGCCATCCGCCGCATGAGACTATGGCTAACATTTTCTGGTTTGTTAATGGAACGATCATAACGTTTATCCCTGTATAATTTGTTGGGGATAGCTGGTGTGGAAATCCTGGCGCGGTTATCCATGTTCCGTTAGAAGTTATTGACATTGTTACGTAAGCGTATCTGCTATTTTCAGTGGCATTTTTTCGGGCATATGCTACCCAGGGTCGGCCTTCGCTGTCGATTGCAATTGAAGGCCAGAGATGCCCCGTGTTGCCTTCGCCAATCGTTATATTTTGCTCAACATCTAGCCATGTTATCGTTCCATCAGCGTTGGGTATTCCACACCTATAATATAATGGGTCACCATTCTTTCCTGTACTGAAAACATAATGTAGGCAGGTTCCGTCAAAGGTAACTGCAAATCGCCAACCTGCGCCGCATGCTTTGGATGTAAATGGTGTGAAAGGCGTCCATAAGAGACCATCTGTTGAAGTGCTGTATCCGGCACTTTTAGCGCCATCATAGTAGAAAACCCAAAATCTTCCATTAGCATAGAAAGTTTTTCTTTGACAAGCGTATTCAACAGCTGCGTAACCATAGGTTGTTAATGTTGCAATAGTGCTCTGATTTCCTGAAGCTGTAAGTTCTCCAAATGTCTCTTCTGTTCCTATGCTGTAGAATGCTGCAGGGTTAAGCTGATTGTTGTATTCAGTGAGTATCCAAGCTGCGCTACGGGAAATATTTGATACTCTCACTTCGTCGATAAAGCCATAAAACTTGCGTACATGATCGTAGCGGTCGCCGATGTACATGTTTGAAGAAGCCCAAATGGGGGTTGAGGCAATTTTGGAAACTGGTGGATTGTCATTAACATATAGTTGAGCGGTTGTACCGTCAAAGGTTGCCACAACATAATACCACTTGTTAATAGTTATGGGTTTAGCAACTATAATATTGTTAACATATAATTCGATCCTGTTATCAGCATAAACCTGCAGAAATGCACCTTGATAGGAACTCTTGTATTGAGAAATAAAGTAGCGTGCACCAGATCTGGGATAAATCCAAGCGCTGAAGGTAAACTGTGTTTCATTTGTGAAAATTCTTGGTAATTGGATGTAGCCGCCATTGAACTCTATGCATCCTCCTATGTATCCAGTTGCACCTTGAATTAGATTACCAAATGGTGTGCCATTATTGCCGTTTATAGTTGAGTCTCTAAGTATGCCTGTTTCCTCATTTAAGTGTAATACAAGTTTGTAGTTTGCATCCCATACGCCGGTTGGGTTTTGCTGATTTTCGCTTTCTGGGTTACCATAATACATGTAAAGAACTATGTCTGTCGTTGATGATAAACGCGGTACTTTAACCCATGCAATTAGGTGTCCTGTTGTACTATTATAATACTCTATTTGATGGTCTAATTTCATATTGTTTGCATCTGTAAAGACGAAGTCGTCACCGTCTGGCTGTGCTTTTTCAGCAAGGCTGCTATCGGTTATTTCGATTAGCACTGGGAAGTCTGTTAAGTTTCCGCTTACTTTTGTGTGATTTATGGTTATTGTTCTACGGTATTTCCATGCTATGTCCCACCAGTTTAGTGGAGCCTCTACGAAAACTGCAGTTATAGTCAGGTTTCCTGTCACAGTAATATACGTAGTGCTCTGGTTTCCAGAAATATCACCTTCCCAATGAGAAAACACGAAGCCAGGGTCTGGAGTTGCCGTCAGCTGGACTACTGTGCCATACGTGTATGTTTCTTGACATGGTTTCTTAGCTACCAAGCCGCCGCCTTTCACATTCACCGTTAACATATATTGGTCTTGCATGAATGTGGCAGTTACGGTTTTGTTGCTTGTCATCGTGATGGTTATTGGGTTGGTGCTACTTGATATGTCGCCGCTCCAACCATTGAAACTCCAGCCAAGGGCAGGGTTAGCTGTTAGAGTAACTTCTGTACCCGGGTCATAAATTAGTTGCTCTGGCGATATTACTACTGAACCATTACCAATCACGTCTACTGTTAACGTGTAGCCAATTTTAATAAACGAGGCTGTAATATTCATGTCACCATTAACCGTTATATTTGTTGGACTAGTTGAACCTGAAATGTCTCCGCTCCAACCTGCAAAGTACCAGCCGCTTGTGGGCACAGCTTCGAACTGAACTGTGTCACCGTAGTGGTATGGTCCTTCCGGATTAACATTTACTGAGCCGCCCTCAGGTGGCTCGACATGGATTAATATTGTATATTCTTGCTGAGTGAAGGTTGCAGAAATAGTTTTGTTGCTAGTAATAATAATTGTGGTTGGGCTAGTGGTTTCATTTAGGTCTCCTCCCCAACCAGTAAAGATCCAACCTAAATCAGGAACCGCTTCTAAGGTGACAACTGTGCCGTACGTGTACGTTTCTTGATCGGGGGTTTTAATTATTTGGCCGCTTCCGTTTACGCTTAAAATCAGGGTGTACTGGAGCGGGGTGAACGTCGCTGTCACAACCTTGCTGCTGTTCATAGTTATTGTTACCGGGTTGTCATTACCGGTAAGATCACCACTCCATTCAACAAATTTCCAGCCTGCGTCTGGTATAGCTGTTAATGTTACGTTTTCATCATGAGCATAGACCGCATAGTCTGGGTTTTTGTTTACTGTGCCATTACCGATTTTGATGATAGTTAATATGTGGTAATTTGCCGATGTGAAGTTCGCTATTATAAATTTGTTACTATCCATCATAACAGTTATCGGATTTTCACTGCTTGAAACATCGCCACTCCAACCAGCAAACGTCCATTCAGGGTCAGGTGTGGCTGTTAATGTTACGTTTTCACCGTAGACGTATGTTGTTTTGTATGGGTCGGTTGTTACGTTGCCATTTCCTATAACAGTTATTGTTAAGGTGTATTGGTCTTGCGTAAACACTGCTGTAACTCTTTTGTTTCCGTCAATTATTATTGTTGCTGGGTTTTGGCTGCCAGTTAAGTCGTTCTCCCATTGGGAGAACGACCAGCCAACATTAGGAGTCGCAGTCAAATTAACTACGTCGCCATAATAATATGGTTTAGTCTTATTAACGTTAACTGAGCCGCATCCCATGGGCGAAATGCTTATTGTTAATGTGTATTCTATTTTAGTGAATTTGGCGGTGACTGTTTTGTTTCCATCCATTAATATTGTTGCCGGGTTGTTGCTGCCCATCCACTTTAAGTCGCCATCCCATCTTGAAAATTTGTAGACGATATTGTCTGCAACTGCGGTTAGCTTGACACGCGTACCATAGGCGTATATGTTGCCTATATTATCGGGGGTCTTAATTACTGAACAATACTGTTCACTTCCTTCTGGAGAAATGTTTAGAGTTAAGGTTACGTTTCCTTCCGTGTAAAATTTGAAGGTTCTTTTTGTCGTATGGTTTCCATCTGTTACTGTTACAGTCCAAGTGTAAGTTTTTGAGGGGGCTAAGCCGCTAACTGGAACAGTTATTATTGTCCCACTAGGTACATTTATGCCGCTAGCCAACCCTATATTTGGATTAGTTGTAACAGTATAGTTCATTAAGTCACCCTGGGCATCTATTAACTTAAAGCTTATCTGTGAAAGTGTAGCTGGAACATTTGTTGCTCCGTCACTAGGCGAAATTTTTGAGATTTTCGGCGGCTGATCCGGTGGAGGCACATAAACTGCTTCTCTTGTTCTATATTCGCTGTAGAAGTAGCGTCCAGACCGAGGTAATGGTGTTGGCGCAGGCATAGGATCCACATCATAGACGCTGATCCAACTGTTAAACTGATTGAAGACTAGTTCAAGCTTGCCATCACCGTCGATATCTTGAGCTATGGAAAATGGATTGGCATTAGATAAAGGTATAGTATATATTATGTCATAGTTTATTGTAGTAGGGTTATACTTGAAAATGGTTACGTTTTTCGCGTTAGGTGCAATAATTTCTAATTTTCCGTCATAATCTAAATCGGCAGCTGTCGGGGGATCTATGGATGGAAACGGTAATTTAGCATCTATTTTCCAATTTACTAGGTCAAATATTACTGGAGGATATGCGTTGTGTGATGCGTCACCGCATTGTATTAGTTCAAGGTTGCCGTCATCATCTACGTCGGCTACTGTCGGATTTTGGTGTCCATTACTAAAACCAGAGACCCTAAGTTGTTTGCGATATATATTATTGTAAGTGTTGACGCTTCCGTCAGTATTATAAACTGCAACACCGCCCCGCTGATGAAGTATGATTATTTCAAGATCCCCATCTTTATCCACATCGGCAAGTTCTGGGGCTTGACTACTACAAAGGATGTCAGGGTCACACCATATTTCAGACAGATTATCTGCCCAAAATGCCCTAATCCCTCTTCCAGGCGAAGTTGGAGGAGGATAGGTATTGCTCCTTTCGCCTAAATAAACTTCGAATACGCTATCAAAATCCGTATCTCCTATGGTCATTCCACCCCAACATGGATAGTAAGTGTAAGTAGAGGCAAATATGCGGCCATCATAAGTTAAGGCTGTGATTCTTCCCGGAGTAGCGGTATAAATCTCCGGCCGTCCGTCAGCATTAATGTCGGCCACAGCTATGTAAGTTCCTTTGCAAGCAGCGTTCTTATTATACCAATAGACAGAACCATTGTTTCCGTGTAAGGCTAATACGCCACCAGAAGACCCATTAATATATTGGGGACCCATCAATATTTCTGGGATACCATCTCTGTTTAAGTCTATGATTTCACAAGGAACATGATCGCCTCCATATGGTTGCCGCCATATAACGCTACCATTTAGCGGACTTAAAGCTGCTATCCCATTCATTCCAGTTATCACTATTTCCATGAGACCATCATTATTTAAATCAGCCGCTAATGGACCCGTCCATGTACTGCCAGTACCAGCTTTCGCTCTCCATTTCAACGTTATTTTTAAAGAAGACTGCCCAAACACTTGAGTGATATTTAAAATATTTGTGAAACTTTGAATAATAAGGATAATTAAAAATACATTTAAAAATTTCTTATACATTTTCACATTCTCTCTCCATTATTTCAGTTGAGAAACTGTAATTTATATATATAGAAGATTTCAAAAAATGTATAGAAAATTTAATTAATTTTGCCATAATGTAGCCGGACGTGGCAACTTAATGTTTATATGTCTTCTTGTTTAAGTTTTTCTCATGTTGAGTATTAAATCTTTGGTTGAGAGCTTAGGCGTTTTTGAGAGGAATAAGGTCCCATTGGAGCTTAAGATT
>Ga0105158_1000770_pt1 | contig 13240 bp, 12 predicted proteins | sample LHCtaG_FD_81567 | JGI IMG/M metagenome (GOLD analysis project Ga0105158, IMG submission 81567) | Hot spring microbial communities from Little Hot Creek, USA to study Microbial Dark Matter (Phase II) - LHC4sed_matched | ecosystem: Environmental > Aquatic > Thermal springs > Hot (42-90C) >... | reverse complement strand
ACGTAAATTACTACTAGCCCACTAGATGATACAACTACAATGTCGGCACCACTCTCAATATACCTCTTAGAGTCTTTCTCCTCTAAGCTCACCGAACTAACAGCGTGTTTCACAACACCTACTCTGTAACCACGAGCCTTTAACTCCCTGAGGAGAAAACTAGCAATTCTAGTCTTACCAACACCAGACCTAGTAGAAATAAATCTCACAATGTAGGGTATAGGCATAGTTTACAACACCATTAAACATTAATACACACTACTAGTTTTAACTTAACCATGCAAATACATAGTTACAACTGAAAGCCTCGCCCCCTTAAGGGCGGGGATGATGGGGAAAGCTTATAAGCAGCTCGGTTCCTAGTTAGTATTTGGTGGTTCATAACCCCGAGTCCCGAGAGTGATAGGGGTAATGGGCCGGAGGCCCGGCCCGGGATTAAATCCCAAAGCGGGGAAATGTAATCCCAAACCTCCCAGCCCTAGGGGCGGTGAACCCCCGCCCTTCAGGACGGGGAGGAGGCCAGAAGGGATAACTCATGACTATTACACCGCTACTCTGTGGTGAAATACACTACTTTCGCGTGCCGAGAAAACTGTGGAGAGATAGACTATTAAAATTGAAACGTGCAGGTGCTAACTGCATCTCTACATACATACCGTGGAACTGGCACATGCCATGTGAGGAAGTAGTAGATTTTGAAGATAAAACTAGAGAGTGGCATGTTGCAAGTGTATTTAGTAGGAGGTTAAGGGGGTTCTTAGACATAGCTACTACTCTTGGTTTAAAAATCACTGTGAGACCGGGCCCCTATATTTGCGCTGAGTGGGAGGGCGGGGGTCACCCCTGGTGGATCTATGCTAGGATCAAGAAGCTGAGATCTCTAGACTCATTATACATAAAGCACGCTTTAAAGTGGTATAGACATGTAATGCCTATTCTTGCAGAGTACGCTGAGAGAGGCTATATACCAATACTTCAAGTCGAAAATGAGTATTTCTGGGGTTTTGTAGAGTACATTAAGACACTTAAAGAAGAAGCTGAGAAGTGCGTTAGGAACGCACTAGTAGTAACTAACATGAACTGGTATGTTGAAGACATAGTTAACACTATAGATGAGTATCCTGTAGTGTGGAATGTAGTGGGATTTGACGAAGAGCTGAAAAAGTATATGTCTAGTCAACCAGGGCTCTTCAAAATGATCATGGAGCTTGAAGGAGGATGGTTTACAACACTTAAACATGGTTATACACCAACAAATAGACTGAGTTTTCCAGCACAATGGACTGAGCTATTATTAAAAACCGCACTTGCACATGGATTAGTAAACATGAACATATATATGTTTCACGGTGGCACAAATCCAGGCTACTATACTGGAAAATACGTAACAACATCATATGACTACGAAGCAGCTATTAGAGAGTGGGGTGAGCTCTCAGAGAGATATTATGCTATTAAGAAAATCTACTTGTTTACTAAGACATTTTCGCATCTCTTATCTAGTAGTGAGAGGAGAGTTGAAATCAGACCTCTCCACACTTGTAGTGACCTGCTTATTAGGGGTTTTGAGAGAGGTGCTATAGTTGTACTTAGAAATCTTAATGATAGCCCCTGCTACCAGAAAGTACTTTTAAATAATACTGTTATACCTTTAGATCATAGTATTAGAGTACATCCGAAAAGTGCAAAACTAATACTAATAGACTACAGTGTGAGTGGTGTTTTCAGAGTAAATTACACTACAGCTGAGCCTCTTCTAAAAATAGATTATGATGACTTTAAAGTATTAGTATTTCATGCTTATATTGGTGAGGTGACAGAGACTTTTATAAGTGCTATGAGACCTTTCAGAGTAACTTATAATAGGAATGCCACTGTATCTGCTAGCGAGAACACGGTAAAGATTAATGTTGAACACGGTTACGTGGATAGTATTGTTGTCTTAGAGTCTGAGAGTGAGAAGCTCTACTTGCTTTTCACCACTGTGGAGAGAGCTCAGAAAACTTGGCTTATTGATGATATAACCCCACCATTACTCATAATTTCAAATGTATACTATATTGGAGAGGTAATGCGTAGTAATAATACTCTAATTGTAAATATGGAGCTTGATGAGGAAAGCTGTGGATCACTAGTAATAGTAAGCCCGCTGAACATGGAAAGTATTAGTGTGTCTGGTAGAAAACTAATGGTTGAAGAAATTACTCGCGGAGTTTACGAGGTTGCAGTGCCGCAAGAGCTTTGTAATGAACGAGAAGAGTATAGAATAGTGCTTAGGGATTTATATGTAAGAGAGGATAGTGTTGACTACGAGTATAGATATTTAGAGCCAGGATTAAATCTAGAAGAGGCTGGTTATCCTGGAGTAGGATTCTACGTGTATAAATTACAGCTTGAAGAGCCGTTAAAGCCTTATTCACGTATAGCTCTACTAGGTGTTCAAGACTATGGAGTCCTGCTAGGAGAAGGTGTTTCAGCCTCTCCAAGTTACAACTACATTGAAGGTGTTGTTGAGAAAGAGCTGAGAGAGTTTAAAGTGCTAGTTGAGTGTACTGGTCACTCAAATGATGGTGTTCTCTACGTTCCTTGTGGATTAGTTGGAGGACTCTATGTAGACCAAGCAGTAGTAATGTATTTAAATGAGTGGGTTAGAGTAGATTATAAGCCACCATATTCGAGCAGTTTCAGCTTAGGAGATTTTATAGAGAACCCTGTAGAGGTCTTTAAGCTACTCAAAGCAGCTGATTCTATAAGTGGTATTAGAGTAAAGTCTATTGAGGGCGCTGGACTCTACATTAAAGACCTCTACTTAGAGAGCATTAATGGTAGATTTATTCTTGATTTCGGTGTTGATTACCCTAGTAACTACTATAATAGAGTTCTTGTCTTTATAAATAATAATTACATAGGTCCTTACATAGCACCATTAGATATAACGGAGTACTTGAAACCTGGAGTAAACAGGTTAGCTTTACTAATTGAGTGGGGTCAAGTAGATCCTGTTCTAAGAGTTTACAGTAAAAAACCACACTATAAGATTTTAGTTCAAGAGGGTGTAAGGGGCCTTGTTGAAAAGTGGTTTAAGAAGAGTGATCTGGATATGTGGAGTAAAAGTGTACTACCACTTGTATTTGAGAACTCTGTAGGCAGGGTTTACTGGGTTAAATTACGCTTCACAATCACTAAGCCTAATTTGAGTAAGGGTCCATTAAGATTAGCTATTCGTGGTGGAGGTTTTAGAGCTGTTGTGTTCTTTAATGGGGAGTTTTTAGGTAGACTGAGTGATGACTCACCGATTAAAAGTCTCTACGTGTTCGATGATCTCGTAGAGAGCGGTGGGAACGATGTCTCAATCTTAGTAGTGATCACTTCAAGTAGAGCTGTAATTGAGAATGTGGAGTTAGAACCATACTATGTACACAGGTTTGAAGAAGTAGTTTTTAAACTTACTAACCCTTAACTATTCCACGTCTATATGCTTCTCCAATATACTTCTGTGATAGTGCAAAGAGAACTACTATGGGTACAGCAAAGACTAATGAAGCAGCATATGTAGCAGGGTTCATTAAGCCGGCTTGTCCAGCTACACCTGTTCTATAAATATATCTACCTAGAGTGTTAATTTGCATTATGTCAGCTACTATGAACTCGCCCCAAGCACCCATAAAGGCGAAAAGTGCTATTATAATAAAAGCTGCCCTTGAAGCTGGTAGTGTAATTTTAAATATAGTGTCAAACCAGCTAGAACCATCAATAAAAGCTGCCTCGTCGAGTTCTCTTGGCAACTGATCAAAGTAGCTCTTCATAAGCCATGTTTGAAACGGCACCATCCCCGAGACGTATATAAATGGTAGTACTAAGAGATGAAATAGGCTAATACTGTAAGCTGCAAGCCTCAACATAAATATGTAAAGTGTTAGTATAGCTATAATGCCTAGTCCTCCACCAGCCTGACTTACAATGAGATATATGTAAAGCAGTGTATCCCTCCCTTTAAAACTAAACCTAGAGAAGCCGTAGGCTGCTGGTATTACAACTCCAATTGCTAGTAGAATAGTAATAAAAGCTACTGTTAACGTGTTTTTAAGTGCATCGTAGAATTCTGGATCTCTTAGAACTCTACTAAAAGTCTCAAGTGTAACACCATATTCTAAAAGCTGCACTAGATCTGTTAATATGATCTCCTTAGCTAGTAGTGACCGAGCTACAACATAGATTAGTGGATATGCAAGTGATGTAGCAATAAAAATACCTATTATCGTCACAGCAATTTTAAATATAAGTAGAGGTGTTTTCACAGTCACAGTTTTCACCTCATTTTCCTAGATACTGTGAACCACAGTGATACATAGATAAGTATTATGAGGACTACTATAAGGTACATTGAAGCAGCATAACCATATTCCCAGTCAATCATGATCCTATTATAGCCAAACACTATTAACATTTCATTTTTATAACCAGTAGTACTACCAATAACTGGAACATTGATCTCTCCAACAGGCCCAGCACCATTTATAACTAATGGTACTAAAAATGCTTGTAGAGATGCCCTGTTGTCAAAATAGATGCTAGTGTTACAGGCTTAGCTATGAGTGGAAAAACTACTTTAAAGAGCCTTTCACGGAGACTAGCACCATCAACTAAAGCAGCTTCAATTACATCTCTTGAAAGCCCACTAAGAGCACCTTGAGTAGCAGTCATTATAAAGGGATATGCTAGCCACGCCTCAAAGAAATTATATGATAAGAACGCATGCCACTCATTAACATTTATATTAATACCTAGTGCTCCACCTAATTGTCCATTTGGTAGTAGTAGGAATTTCCACGTTATAGCTGAGAGGAGGAAGGGCATGGCCCACGGTACTAATAGTAGTGTTCTCAACGCTCTCTTACCATATATTAACGGTGTAGAGTAGAGAAGTGCTAGGAGAACACCAACAGAGACTTTTAATGGTACACTAGTAGCTACAAATAGTAGTGTTTTATATAGTGAGTTGTAAAATCGAGGATCTGTGGAGAGCCTCTGGAAATTCCCCACACCTATAAATTTCAATCCAAGTTTATCTAGCTCTTTCACAGCACTCTCAATGTATTTGTCCATGTAACCTTCATAATCTACTTCTAGCTTGTAGAAAAATTCTCTAAGCTTAACTGTTAAGTTTAAACCATCTACTACATCCTTGTAGAGTATGTGATGTTCAAGGTATAGATAGCTACCTGCAACTCTAGAAATTACTGTTAAGAGCGAGTCTAGATCTTCAAGTATCCCCTTAGGTATAAGCTCTAGTGTCGTTGGGTATCCAAACATAACACAATTAAATACTTCACCAATACGACCTCTAACTCTCTTAATAATACGTGACGCTGTAGTTAAGTTAAGAGCATAAGGTGTGATCTCATCTCGGGCCCTACCAGTATCAAGGATTCCCTTAATTCCCCTAAAACTCTCTTTAACAATATTAAATGTCTCATCAAGGTTTCTAACTATAGCTAGTGCGTTTTCTCTATGTTGAGTTGACGTCTTTGAGTACTCTGCACATGCAATAGAGTTTCTAAGATCTTGTATTTTCTCAGGGCTAGGGAGAATATTGTATCTTGTAGCGTCTGTAAAAACCACACCAATAGAGAAAAGCATGGGCCATATATTAAAGAACAAGTAGAGTGCAAGACTTGGTAAGACGAGGAGAAGGGCTACTTTAGTTGGAAAAAGAACTTTTCGAGTAGGGGGTTTTCTAGTCATTTTAAACCTCCTACTTAGCCACCTATACTGCTTAATATTTTTGCTTGTGCATTATCTAATTGTTCATCAACTACAGCTACAGCTCTCTCTACAGCTTTACTAACACTAAGCCCCTTTCCCAGCGCAGATGAGTATTCTTGGAGTATAGCTTGAATATAAGTGTCTGCACCCCACACTTTCTGCATTGCAGCATCTTTAGGCATTGGAACAGTAGCTAAGACTTGCTCATAGAAGCCAAGAACTACTTTATATATTAAGTGTTCATTAATGTGTGTTTTAACATACTCAGATACACTCATTTTAACTGGTACATAGCCGTTTTCCCTTACAAGCTTTAGTAATGCTTCATCTGAGAGTGCTGTGTAGAGGATGAAAAGTATATTTGCATAAGTTCTCTCCACACCGCCAGCCTCAGCCATTACTGAGAAGTAGAGATTTCTAAATCCACTCCAAGGTCTAGGTACTCTATCATCAACTTTAGGGTATGGTATTACTATAAAGTTCTCTAATCCAATATTCCTTATAACAAATGAGACATCCCAAGGTCCAGATATATATATTGATGCTCTACTCTCGGCAAACAGCCTTCTCTGATAGTCGTGACCTAGATCTGACACATCCATGTATCGCAAGACATATTTAATAAAGAACTTTAAACCCTCCTTAGTATTAGTTGAGTTAATACCTAATTGTTTAGTTACCTCATCGTAGAAGAATCCTCCAAAAGCTATAATCCAAGCGTTCAAGTGGTACATTCCAGCTACTTGTCCTGAAATACCATATTTACCTTCAGCTGGATTATAAAACTGCTCCATTATAGATTTTAATTCATTAAATGTTGTTGGTGGTTTAGATATTAACTTAGTATTAACAAATAATGCTAGTGCTTCTCCAGCATATGGTGACCATAAGTCTTTAACTTATAAGTAACAGCTGACATTGCTACTGGTAGTATGTGCTTAGAGATATCATCAATAGCATCTTCACCAATATAATCTTCAAGAGCTATAAGGTAGCCTAGATCAGCCATCCAGCCGATCCAGTCATGAGCCCATGTAAAGACATCAGGTGCTTGTCCTATAAAAGCAGCTCTCTGCTCCTTAGGTAATGCTGCTGTAGCTGATACAGCACTTTGCATAACACCCATAGCAGCATATTCTATAACTCCCACATCTACACCTGGATATTCACGTTTAAACATATCAATAACGGTGTAAAATGCTGGTCTCTCTTCAGGTGCAAGTGCATAACCAAAATATATTGTAACTTTAACCTCACCTTTCTTAGCCTTCTCTACAAAGTCTTTAAACGCTGGTGTAACCCTCAATGTAATGCCGGGCAATAGTGATTACATTTTCAACTGGTGGCGATGGTGTCAGTAATGGTGTTGGACCGGTGTTGGGGTAGGTGTAGGTTTTGGAGTAGGCGTTGGTGTGGGTGTTGGAGTAAGTGTAGGAGGAGCTGATGGGGGTCTTGTGAGAAATACCACTGCTGCAATTACAGCTATTAGTACTAGTACTGCAATGACTATAGCGCTAGTTTTAGATATAGCTTCTTTAGACATTTATCACACCTATATACTACTTATACTTCTAGTACTTCTAGAGTTTAAATGTATTAGTTTAATTTTATGTGTATTTTACAATGTAATGTATGTGTTCATGGAAATTAGAGTTGCTGATAGTACTAAACTATAAGCCGAGAAATTTGTTAATTGTTATTTAAGTTTTCTAGCTAGTAGAAGCCAGCCTAGTAGTATGCCTATAATGAGTGTTATAATTGAGAGTGCTAATGTTCTAATCCAGTCTAATTCAACTAGAATCTCTCTACTAGTTACTGTAATTGTTTCAGTAATAGTCGTGGTAGTAGTGGTTATAGCTGTAGTTGTAGCTGTGAGAACTGAGATTACTAATGGTAGTGTTAGAGCACACTTTCTTCTCGCAGAATCAAAGCCTAAGAGCCAATCATATTGTAATCCAATTATAATCCACTTGTAATGCCTTGATAGTATTCACCAGAATACACAGCTAAGTCTAGTACTTTTAATATAACATCTACGAGTACACCAGAAGATATTTTAGCTTTTATAGATGGGCCAGTAGCATATTTAGTAGCATCAACAAGCCATTCACCGCCACCAGGTGTAAAAGCCCTTATTCTATCAGGATTTTCACCAGCCCAGTTTGTGACAACTACAATAATTCCCCAATTAATAATATTCTCCTAGTCTACTAGTATCACCCTAGGCATAGAGACTTCTACATAGTTACCCTCTAAATTAGCAGGTATATTAAAGTCCTTGTCTACAACATATACCTCTCCATGAGATGTGTAGAGAGCTGAAAGTTCACCATCTACTAGTAGTGATATGCCCCAACCAGGTAATATTAGTAGTGCATCATCATAGTTTTTCCACCTAACTTAAGAATACCGGTACCTCCTAGAGATCAACACCTCTAATAAAATTAGTAGGGAGACCTGGTATAGGGTTTACAGTAAATAAATCATTTCTAATCATAGTTTCAATACTTAGAGGGAACATGGATATTATAAGGATCACAGAGAGCAAAATATAGTTAAACAATACTCTCTCAAAATCACCACCATACTCAACTAGCAGACTACTTTTACACTACACTTAATACATAATATAAAAACAATATAAACATCAATTAGAAATGGTGATTTTACGTGAAAGCACTAGTACTTTACGCTCCTCACACTGCTAGTATTACTGAGGTAGAAATACCTACTTCTCCAACTGGTTGGGTTTTAATTAAAACACTAGCTGTTGGTATTTGTGGTACTGATAAAGCCTTCTACACAGGGCGTTATCCACTATTTAAAAAGCCACTTATACCTGGACATGAAGTTGTAGGAGTAGTTGTGAGTAGTAATGTGCTTGAACGTAGAGTAGTTACTAGCGAAATAAACTTTCCTTGTGGTGCATGCTACTACTGTAAACTTGGACTCTACACTCACTGCCCTTACAGGAAAACTCTTGGTATAAATTTTAATGGTGGTTTTGCAGAGTACTTTACAGCTCCACTCACAGCTTTACATAATGTAGAGGGTTTAGATCCTGTTATAGCAACACAAATTGAGCCATTAGCAGCTGTTCTCAATGCTCTTGAGCAATACCCAGTTTCACCGCTCTCTAGAGTTGCTGTTATAGGCACTGGTAACTTAGCTCACTTAATAGTACAAGTGCTTAAAGCTAGCGGTGTAGACCCTGTAGTTGTAGCTAGGCGTGGAAGTAAGAAAGCTCATTATTTTACTAATCTAGATGTTCAAGTAGTATTTGAAGATGAACTAGGAGACTATGTATCTAGAAATACATTAGAGGGTCTTGGATTTGACGTGGTATTTGAAGCTAGTGGTGATCCAGGAGCATTAAACACAGCTATAACTATTACAAGACCTCGTGGAGTAATACACTTGAAATCCACACCTGGCGAGACCTTTACAGTTGATTTAACTAGGGCTGTAGTTAAAGAGTTAAGAATAGTGGGTACTAGGTGTGGTGGTTTTAGAGAGTTTAAGAGAGCTATTGAACTAGTAAAGAGCGGTGTTGTAAAGCCACTAGTAACTACTGTGTTTAGTGGTATTGAAAAGAGCCTTGAAGCTCTAGATAAAGCTCTGCGTGGAGAAGACATTAAAATTGTTATTAAATTTTAAATGATACTAAGGCTTTGAATAGAGCTTAGCTACTCTAATAACGCGTTCTCTAAGCTCACTTATTGTTGAATATACTGTTTCTATTACAAGACTATTACTAGCTAGTAGAAACGAGAGAGCTCTGTAATCTTTAAGAGACGTTAAAAGGTACAGTATAGCTGTCTCCACTTTAACAGCAACTACACCAAGTCTTCTCCAGTACGAGATAAACCCTTTTACAGGTATATAAGACACTCACTACATTAACAACTCAGTATTCTACACTATATTTCACCGTGTAATTCTCTATGTGTTTTAATAGGTTGTAGTAAATTAGCAGCTCTAATACGAGGATATTTACATTTAGTATTATTAATGATATTAATGCCTGTGTCACTATGTCTATGATATCTAGTCTTTCACATTAAATATGTATTAAATAGAAAAGTTCTTTTATGAGCCTTTCGAGTAGGAAATTACTATAAGATTTTAATTAGCAGTAATACTATAAGCGATGATATGAGTAATATTAATGTGTGTAGTGTTGTTCTTGCTAATGGTATCTGTGTTTTTGATTTTACTCTTAGCCTCCAGTAAGAATACTCTTCAATAAACCAGCCTGCTTCAATAATACTAGCTGTTGCTGATGGAAGTCTCTTAATAGTTTTCTCCTTCTTCAAATATCCTACAGTGAGAGAATCTATGAAGTTTCTAAGTCCTAGTGGTATGAGTCTCCAGAGTAGTAGTGTATATGATGAGAAGTACTTAGCACCAAGTAAATAGAGAGTGTTATAGAGCTCAATTGGTGAAATAGTGTTAAAGACTAGCATTATAGATATAGCTATTGCCATAGCTCTAAGAGCTATTATGAATACTTGTAGTGGTATCATAGTGTAGAGCCCTGTTAATGAGAGCAAGTATGCTGAGCCGGCTAAGTATAATCCAGCAAGCCCTGCAAGTGTGAGTATTGCTATGACCCACTCAATACCAGCGTGAATTAAACCAAGCACTACTAGTACTGGTAGTATAATGGGGGATTTCTCAGAGTAAAGTGTATAAACAAATACTAAACTAATAGTAAAGAGTACCTTGGACATCACATGGGCTCTTCTAAGCCCACTATCACCTGTAAGAAACATAGACTTGTATATTACACTTAAAAGCCAGTTAAATAAGCCCATAGGTATACGCCTCTAAGCTCTCAGCTCTACAAGCAGATCTGAACTCTTCACAGCTCTCTCATCATGCGTAGCTATAACTACAGCTTTACCCCTCTCCGCCAGCTCTCTTAATCCACTAAGAACTACCATAGCTGACTCGTAATCTAATCCTCCTGTAGGCTCGTCTACAAAGTATGCATCAAAACCAGATAAGTAAGCTGAAGCTAAGGCTACACGTTTCCTCTCACCACTACTTAATTTAGCTAGCGGCTGATCTAGAACACTTTTAATACTAAAATATTCTGCTATATCTAGTGCTCTGAACTCATCACTTCTAGACGCTAATAGCAGCTCTTCTCTCGGTGTTGGCTTTGTGAAATATAATAGTGGGTTTTCAGGGATGTAAATAGCTGAACCTCTTCTCGTAATAACACCTCTACTTGGTTTTAGAATCCCCGAAGCTAACTTGAGTAGTGTGGTTTTACCAGAGCCATTAGGCCCGGTTATAGCTGTGAGAACACCTTTCTCAATAGTCATATTCACGTTTCTCAATACGTAATTACCACCCGGATATTTAAACCATACATTTTTAAGCTCAGCATAGATACCTCTATTAGTTCTAATTTCATGTTGTAAAGGTATATTAGTAGCGAACTGTTCAATAATGCTGTGAGACCACTTCCCATAATATGTAACTTTTCCATCTCTGAGATGTAGTAGTTGAGGTTCAAAATTCTCCCAGAAAACTGGGTTATGATCCACTAAGAGAACAGCCACATCTTCTTTAAGAGCTCTCTCAATAATGCTCTTTACATTCATTTTAGCATTTTTATCAAGATAGACTAAAGGTTCATCTAATATAAGTACTCTACTCTTTTTTAGTAAGACTTCAGCCCAGAGAACTCTCTGAGTCTCACCAGCACTAAGAGTATATGTTAATCTGTCAGCTAAATGTGAGATACCTGAAATGTTAAACTCTGCTTCACTGCAGATGTAACCCTTAAGTGCTAGGACATGACAGATCTCGGTGTAAACAGTATAGCCTAGAATAGCATACCAGGGTTCTTGTGGAATATACACTACGCAATTGTAGATGTCCTCGGATTTAATACCCCAGATGCTTTGATTACACAGATACACCTCTCCATTGAGATATCCACCAACAACTCTTATAGTCCCCATTACAGCTCTCACTAGAGTTGTTTTACCACTGCCAGATCTCCCAGTAACAAGTAAAATCTCACCTTCACTAACACTGAACTTCACATCCCTGAGAGTAAAACCACCATTATAGCCACACTCTGCTATATTAGCTATAAGCACTCGTGACAATGCAGACACCATGTAAGAGTATTAAAAAGGAAATTGGAGGTCAATATTTGCTCAGTGATTAATACTAAGTTTTAACATAACCAGCTTTACGTAGCCATGCAGCTAGTGGTAGTGATATTGATAAGCCAACTACTACTTGCCCAATGTTAATAGGGACTTCAAGTATGGCTGCCACAGGCTCTCTCCCAGTTACTGGGTTGCTATAGAAGTACTCATAGAGAAAATAGCCAAGAACCATGAGTGAACCAGCTATTGCTAAACTAGTTACTTCACCTGTAGTTATATGTTTTCGTAGTAGTATAGTAGCAACTAGAGCACCCAGGCATATACCAAGAGCAATCCACACAGCTACTGAGATCTCTACATATGCTGGGCTAAAAGCCATGTATAGCCACTTTTCAGGACCAATATACACTCCACCAGCCCAAAGCGTAGTCGATATTACTAGGAATACTATGGTGTACACTAGAGCTGTAATCACAGCGTAAGGAGTGCCATGCTTACCTGCAAGAACTCTTAGAAAACGCCCAGCAATATAACCCTCAATAAACTTTATTATTAGAGTGCCAGGAGCAAATATGGCATATCCCGTTGAGAGATCTGCTAGTGCAGCACCCACACCTCCTGCAATACCGGCTACTAGCGGTGTTGATATTAAAGCTGCTAGGTATATCATAGACTCTCCAACATTAAAATAGCCACCTGTAGCTGGCTGATATAGCTGTACAACTATAGTGGCAACATAAACTAATACTGTAAACACCACAGCACTTACTACTCTAAGTTCAAATTTATATATCAAAAGCCCTTCACCATTAGTATACTAGAGTTGCTGAGTTCTTAAAGTTTGTACTTTAAGAACAACTTTCAGTCGAATAGTTTACTTCGAAGCGTAATACTTCTTAATACCGCCTTCAACATTAACTCTTAGATATCCTGTCTCGAAAAGCTCCTTTAAGTGTTGATATACAGCTTGTGGAGAAATATTAAGGCCTAGTGAGCGCCACACTTCGTAACCAGTGAGACCAGGTCTTGACTTTAAAACTTCGAGTATTAGTCTCTTTGTGACACCTACAAAAGGCTCAGTAAACCTCCTACGTAGGGGTCTAGTGTAGCTTGAAGCTGATTTTAATCCATGACCAAAAAGCACTATGACAGATTCGTCTATGGGGTTTCTTAGAAAACCAGCTAGTGACACGGCTGAAGAGATCTCTGTGAAGAGCCCCTCAAGAGACGCCAATATCCTAGCTGCTTTAATAGTCTCCTTCGATGTAACAACAACTACAAAGCCACACTTACTAATAGCATCCACTACAAAGTTGTAAATAAGTGGTGAAGAATACCTT
>Ga0105158_1000769_pt1 | contig 13241 bp, 11 predicted proteins | sample LHCtaG_FD_81567 | JGI IMG/M metagenome (GOLD analysis project Ga0105158, IMG submission 81567) | Hot spring microbial communities from Little Hot Creek, USA to study Microbial Dark Matter (Phase II) - LHC4sed_matched | ecosystem: Environmental > Aquatic > Thermal springs > Hot (42-90C) >... | reverse complement strand
GGGCAGCTTCATCGGACAGTATATCTCCAAACATGTTCGTTGTCACTATCACGTCGTAGTTTTGTGGTTCCTTGATCAGCCTCATGGCTGCAGCGTCAACATACTGCTCATTAAACGAGATGTGAGGGTACTCTTTGGCCACTTTTCTGCAAACCTCGGCGAAAAGCCCGCACGTTTTCCTCATGACATTAGCCTTATGGACAGCTGTCACCATGCGTTTCTTGTTTCGAAGTTCAGCGATGGCGAAGGCTTTTCGAACTATTCTCTCGCATCCTTTCCGCGTTATAATCCTCAAAGCCACAGCCATCTCGTCATCAAGCACGAACTCAACGCCCTTGTAGACATCTTCGGTGTTCTCCCTAACAATAACCAAGTCAATATCATCCCTAATGCAGGGTGCACCAACATACGACTTGATTGGTCGAAGGTTGGCATACAAGTCTAGCATGATTCGAAGCTTGACAATGACATCTGCAGCTGTTTCGCCCACAGGACCTTTTAAGCAAACATGTGCTCTTTTTATCTCTTCAACGGTTTCCTTTGGAAGGGCAACTCCACGCTTTTGGAGGCAAGAGTCTCCAGCTTCGAGGAACACGCACTCAAAATTCAAGTTGAACTTTTCTTCAACAGCCTCCAGAACCTTCAACGTTGCTTCGGTTAGCTCCGGACCTATACCATCACCCGGTATCACGGCAACCCTATAGCTTGCCATCTTTTTCAAGCCTCCTCTTTAAATGTTCCACCAAACCGCCAGCACTTATGATTTCTAAAATAAAACTGGGAAGTTTTGATGCTTGCAGCCTTAAATTTTTTGTTAGATTTAATATCTCCCCTTTGGCAAGATTCACAAGGAGTTCGTCGCCATTGTTTGTTTTTTCAAGGATTGATGGGCATTCAACCACGGGAAGCCCAATGTTTATGGCGTTTCTGTAAAATATGCGGGCGAATGATCTTGCAACAACGCATCTAACTCCAGCATGCTTTAGGGCGATGGGGGCATGTTCGCGGCTTGAACCACATCCAAAGTTTTTGCCTGCAACGATTATGGTGCCTTTCCGTGCCTTTTCGTAGAATTTGGGGTCTAATCCTTCCATGGCATGTTTTGCCAGTTCATCCGGGTCCAGAGTTGTCAAGTATTTGCTTGGAATTATTATATCAGTGTTAATGTTGTCACCAAAAACGAGGGCTTTACCCTTAATTTCCACCATTACAGCCTCCTCGGATCTGTAATTTCGCCTTTCAAGGCAGAAGCTGCAACCGTTGCTGGAGAAGCCAAATAAATCTTGGCTTTTGGGCTTCCCATCCTTCCAATAAAATTCCTATTAGAAGAGCTTATGCATGTTTCACCATCTGCAAGCAGTCCCATGTGACCGCCGAAGCATGCACCACAGGTGGGATTGCATATACACGCGCCGGCCTTTGCAAGCGTTTCCAGTACTCCTTCCTTTAAAGCCTGCAAGTAGACTTCATGGGAAGCTGGTGTAACGATAAACCGCACACTGTTCTTGATTTTTTTGCCCTTGACAATTTCGGCAGCCACCCTCAAATCTTCGATTCTGCCGTTGGTGCACGACCCAATAAAAGCCTGATCAACCGGGGTGCCTTCAACTTCTGAAACCGGTTTAACATTGTCAACAGAGCTTGGACAAGCCACTTGCGGCTCTAAAGAGCTTACGTCTAAGTCTACAAACTTCTCGTATTTGGCGTCTTCATCGCTTTTGAGCGGTTTAATAGGCTTTTCTGTCCTACTTTTGACATAAGCCATCACTTTTTCGTCTGGATTGATTATTCCGGTTTTTGCTCCAGCTTCCACGGCCATGTTGCACATAGTCAATCTTTCGCTTATGTTCATGTTTTTGATAACGGGTCCATCAAACTCCATGGCCTTGTAATTGGCCCCATCAGCCCCTACTTGGCCGATTATGCTTAGTATCAAGTCCTTTGCGCTAACAAATTTTTGGAATTCTCCAGAAACGTTGATCTTTATTGTTTCTGGAACTTTAAGCCATATTTTGCCCGTTGCGAAAACGGCAGCCATCTCCGTTGAACCTATCCCTGTTCCGAAAGCTCCTAAAGCACCATAGGTACATGTGTGGGAGTCAGCCCCCACAATTAATTCGCCTGGTCTAACGTGGCCTTTCTCCACCATTACTTGGTGACAAACACCGCCAAACCCGGCGTCATAGAAGTGTGGAATGTTTTGCTCTTTTGCAAACTCCCTCATAATTTTGTGGAGTTCCGCCGACTTAGCAGAGTCTGCTGGAACTTGATGGTCCAAGACCATAACTATTCTATTGTTGTCCCAAACTTTTTTAACACCTATTTTGTGGAATGTTTCAATTGCCAGTGGGCCGGTTATGTCGTTAACCATGGCCATGTCCACGTTTGCTTCCACTATTTCGCCCGGTGAAACCTCCTTTCGGCCCGAAGCTCTTGCTAGAATCTTTTCAGAAATATTCATTTGCTTCCCTGTCAACTATTGTTGGCTATTTTTCTAGTCCAGCCATTTTCCTTATGAACCTACCGACCCTTTCCAGTTCATGGTTTTCAATTTCTTTCATCAACTGTTTCAGTCTTTTTTCGCCGTTTCTGTGCTCTTCTATCCATTCTTTTGCAAAAGCGCCGCTCCTAACGTTTTCAACAACCTTTCGCATGTTCTCCTTAACGTGGCTATCTATAACCTTTGACCCAACCGTTAAACCGCCATACTTCGCTGTGTCTGAAACCGCTTGCAACATGCCAGTTATTCCTCTTCTATAGATTAGATCCATTATAAGTTTAGCTTCGTTGCAAGCTTCGAAGTAGGCTAATTCTGGTGGGTATCCGCTCTCCACAAGCACTTCAAACCCATTTTTTATAAGCTCTATTAGTCCGCCTACAAGAACTGTTTGTTCGCCTATTAAGTCGCTTTCAGTCTCATCTTTAAACGTTGTCTCTATAACCCCCGCCCTGGTACATCCGACCCCCTTCGCAATCGCCAAGGCTGTCTCCTTAGCTTTTCCGCTAAAATCTTGATAGACAGCTATAAGTGCAGGTACACCGAAACCTTCAAGGAATGTTTCTCGGACCCTTGCACCTGGGCTTTTAGGCGCAACCATTATGACATCGATGTTTTTCGGCGGAACAATCTGTTTAAAGTGGACGTTGAAGCCGTGTGCAAAGTCTAAAGTTTTTCCTTCAGTCAAGTTGGGGGCTATAGCCTCCGCGTAAACCTCTGGCTGGCTCATGTCAGGTATCAAGAAAAGCACTATATCTCCTCTCTTCGTCGCCTCTGGTATGGAGTAGACTTCAAATCCGTCTTCGCGAGCTTTGCTCCAAGATTTACCACCTTGTCTAAGGCCAACTATTACTTTTAGGCCTGAATCTCTCAGATTTTTTGCTTGGGCTTCTCCTTGGCTTCCGTACCCTATTACGGCTATGGTTTTGTCTTTTATCGGATCCAAACTAGCATCTTGGTCAAAATACACCTTCACCATTTCCTTCACACCTCCTATGCAGTTTGTGACTCTCCTCTCGGCAAAGCTGTAATCCCAGTTCTAGCGATTTCTTTAATCCCATAAGGCTTTACAATGTTTATAAAGGCATCTATCTTATCTGGATCGCCGGTAATTTCAACAGTTAACGATTTATGTGAAACATCCACAACCCTTCCCTTAAAGATTTCAGCATAGTTAATAATGTCCGTTTTCGCTCTATAGTCTGGAGCTGTCACCTTAACCAAGGCTAGTTCACGAATAACGGTGTTTTTCGGGTTCAATATGCTCACCTTAACAACCTCGATAAGCTTCCTCAACTGCTTAACAATCTGCTCAACAAGTTTTTCGTCTCCACCAACCGTTATGGTTATTCTAGCAAGCTCTTTCTTTTCCGTGGGGCCAACGGATATGCTTTGAATGTTGAAGCCTCTCCTTCTAAACATGTTTGAAACTCTAAAAAGCACACCAGGTCTATGCTCAACAATTGCTGAAACAATATACTCTTGTTGAATAGTATTATTTTTTGACTCCATATTTTTTACTCCCATATCATCCACTTCAAACCTTTACCAGGCGGAACCATGGGAAGAACGTTCTCTTCAGGAGATATAGGTACATCGATAACTGTTGTAACTTCGCTTTTAATGGCTTTTTTGAACGCTGAGGAAAATTCTTCCAATGTTTGTACACGGAAGCCTTGGGCTCCATAAGCTTCGGCCAACTTTACGAAATCGGGCACTCTGCCCAAGTTAACTGCAAAATACCGTCTATTATAGAAAAGTCTTTGCCATTGGGCCACCATTCCAAGAACCGAATTGTTTAAAACCACGACGGTCACCGGAATGTTTTCCTCAACGGATGTGGCGAGGTCTTGTTCAGTCATTATGAAACTTCCATCACCAGCTATATCTACTACGGGAACCTCCGGATGCGCCACTTTCGCGCCCAAAGAAGCTGGAAAACCGAAACCCATAGTTCCAAGCCCTCCAGAAGAGATGAACGTTCTCGGTTTGTAAACCTTCAAGTAAATTGCAGCCCACATCTGGTTTTGACCCACCTCCGTTGTTACGATTGCATCTCCTGGGAGGAGCTTGCGAATTTCAACCATAAGCCTTGGCGGTTTCAGTTCACTTTTACAGTTTGCTTTCTCCTCCAGCTGCTCTTTGAACTCCTTAATTTTCGCAATCAAAGTGGTCCGCTCTTTTTTGGCAATTTTTGCCTGAAGCAGCTTGTAGATTTCCTGTAAAGCCTTTTTTGCGTCGGCTACTATTGGCACGTCGACTTCAATGTTTTTGCCTATCTCCGCAGCGTCAATATCTATGTGTATTATCTTTGCGTCCGGGCAGAATTCATCCATCTTGCCAGTGGTTCTATCCGAAAATCTCGTACCAACAGCAAGCACAACGTCCGCCTCCTGAATTAATTTGTTGGACGCCACTGTGCCATGCATCCCCAGAAGACCCGTTGCCAAAGGATGGTTTTCGGGGATAGCTCCTTTACCCATCAAGGTTGTTGCGACGGGAGCCATGAGAAGTTCGGCTACAGCTAAAAGCTCTTGTGAAGCATTTGAAGTAATAACGCCCCCTCCGGCGATTATCATAGGCTTTTCTGCAGACGCCAGCAACTCAACAGCTCTCTTAACTTGAAGCGGGTGTGGAGCATAGTTTGTCTGGCGAAAAGTTGCTCTGGAGTCGCCTTCAAAATCTACGTCCGCTGATTCAATTTGCACATCTTTTGGTATATCAACCAAAACTGGTCCAGGTCTGCCGGACGAAGCAATATGGAAGGCTTTCTCAACGATTATAGGTATGTCTGATGCCCGCTCAACCATAAAATTGTGCTTAGTTATGGGGCAGGTTATTCCAATAATATCTGCCTCTTGAAAAGCATCCCTTCCTATAAGCCTCCTCGGGACTTGGCCTGTGAATGCAACAACAGGCGATGAATCCATGTAAGCAGTGGCTATTCCTGTAACAAGATTTGTTGCACCGGGTCCAGACGTGGCCATGCAAACGCCAACCTGTCCACTGGCGCGGGCGTATCCATCTGCTGCATGTGCAGCGCATTGTTCATGCCTCGTTAAAATGGTCCTTATGCTGGAATCTGCAAGAGCGTCGCAGATGTCGAGCATCGCCCCGCCCGGTATGCCGAAAATCACCTTCACTCCTTGTTTCTCCAGCGCCTTCACTAAAGCCCTAGCACCATTTATGGCAGCCATGAACCATCCTCCAAATAGCATATGAAACTGACAGCAGTTCTTTGGAAAATACCCTCAAAACCGGTTTTGGATAACTGTGAAAATAACAATATGAGTAGTATTCTACTATACTTTGCGGATAAAATCGCTCCTCTTGAGAACGCTATCCCTCATTTTTTCCTCCATCCTCTCGTTAAGCCCTCTAGCCCAGTCGAGTCATTGCTCCTGGTGGATCTTTTTTGTTTTATCATCAATCCACCATGGGTTTGCAATTGTTGCTTGGTCTCAAATAAAGCTTTTGGGCAAGAATAATTGCCCAAGGGTCCAAGTCTGTTCTCTTTTGTAAGTAGTAGCGCTATTTTTCCTTTTTCCGTTAGTTCGACGGGAACACCCTTGAAGTTTTTGTTCCCTGCGATGATCATTCCATAGTCTCTTAATTTGCTTATGTTCCATCTAACAGTCGATTTGGGCACATGTAGCTCACCAGACAATTTGTTCACTAGCTGGTAGAATAGTAAACCGCTGTTTTCTTTCACTTTTGCCAGATACTCCAACTGCTTCATGCCTAGACGTCTTTTAGCTAGCAAATCTACGAGTTCTATCAGACTTTTGCAGATGGTTTCGCAGCTTGTTTGTCTGCCATTGCTTGATTTTGCGATTCCCCCTTTGGTTAACCCTGCACCTTGCATTAAACTCATCTCATTTATGCAGGCTTATCAATTGGATTCTCTTGCAAAGGGAGTGTGTTGGCATTTCCTCTTGATAGAATATTGTTTATCCCATTCAGCATGGCCTCAACACTTGCCATTACAATGTCCTCATGCGCCCCCCACGCCGTTATTGTTGTGTCACCTCTGCTTAAATGGACTACAACCTCCACTATGGCGTCGGTTCCTCCGGAAATGGATTTTACATAATACCCGTCAAGTTTTATCGGCTCTATCGTTTGCACAGCTTTCCTTATCGCATTTATCGCCGCGTCCACCGGTCCAACTCCCGTAGCTGCTGCCGAGATAACTTTGCTCCTAACCTTAAGTTTAACAGAGGCTGTCGGAGTTACCCTATTCCCGGTAACAACTGTTAACTCTTGAAGCTTGAGCGGCCTGCGACGCGGCAGATTCATAACTGCTTCAGCGATTGACACTAAATCTGAATCGGTGACCTTTTTGCCCTTATCCCCCAACATTTTGACCTTCGTAAAGATTTCTTTCAGCTGCTCTTCATTGGGAAATATGCCCATCTCGTTCAAAACAGCCTTTATCCCCTTGGAGCCCGCATGTTTACCCACTATAAGCCGCCTTGTCCTCCCAACGAGATTCGGCGGTATCGGCTCATAAGTCATCGGGTTATTCAATATGGCGTGGGTGTGTATGCCTGATTCGTGGGCGAAAGCGTTTTCGCCAACAACCGCCTTATTAGGTTGCACTGGAACACCCGTCAACTTAGAGACAAGCACCGATGTCTCATAAAGCAGATTCATCTTTAAGGGTACTTTTATCCTGTAAAGCAATTCCAACGCAACTACCACTTCTTCTAGGGCAGCGTTTCCAGCCCTCTCACCTATCCCGTTAATAGTTGTATGCACCTCTTTTGCGCCAGCTCTCAAAGCGGCGATCGAGTTCGCAACGGCCATTCCGAAGTCGTCATGACAATGAACGCCAAAAGCCACACCTGGAAAACTTTTCACTAAATCTGAATAGAAAGCATGGGCTTTTTCTGGAGTTAACATGCCAACAGTGTCGCATGGAGTTACTATATCCGCGCCGGCGTTCACGCTAACCTTTATTAACTTTTTTAAGAACTGTTTTTCGCTTCTCGTTGCATCCTCAGCTCCAAATTCCACTTTAAGACCATGATCCTTGGCGTATTGAATGCAATCCTCTGCTAGTTCCAGAATGTCTTCATGTTTTTTCCCAAGCTTGTGTTTAATGTGGATTTCAGAGGACGGAACCACGAGGAAAACAGCGTCAGCACCGCTATCCACCACTGCATCAATATCTTTTTTGTTGGCTCTTGCAAAACTGAATATTTCTGCCTTCAACCCTTCCTTTGCAATCAACTTCACTGCTTCAAACTCTCCTTCCGTAGCCGCTGCGAAACCAGCCTCTATGGCGTCTACTCCAAGTTCGTCGAGTTTCCTAGCTATTTCCAGTTTATCTTTTGGTGTTAAGGAGACCCCAGGGGTTTGTTCTCCATCCCTCAATGTGGTGTCAAAAAATCGTATTTTCTCCGGAAAGCTATTCATTGATAAAGCTATACCTCATTTTGAACCTCGCCTCACGTAAAATAGCATATGTTATATTAAAGCTTTTCTATCTTAGAATCAACAAGATCGTAGCATGCACGTAGGAGCAAGTTGGAATGAGGAGCGACGTGATAAAAAGTGGGTTAACACGCTCTCCTCAGAGAGCCATTCTAAAATGTTTGGGTTTAACAGACAAAGATTTTGAGAAACCATTTATAGCTATAGTCAACAGCCACTCAGAGATTGTTCCCGGCCACATGCACCTCCGCCAACTGGCTGAACATGTTAAACAAGGCGTTCGGTCAGCGGGAGGCGTACCCTTTGAGTTTAATACAATAGCAGTCTGTGACGGGCTGACTATGGGACATATAGGAATGCACTATTCTCTCCCGTCGCGTGAATTAATCGCCGACTCCGTAGAGGTGATGATTCAGGCAAACCAGTTTGACGGAATGGTTTTGATAACAAATTGCGACAAAATAACTCCTGGTATGCTTATGGCTGCGGCGAGGCTGAACATACCCTCAATAGTTGTGACGGGGGGACCTATGCTTTCAGGCAGGTTAAAGGGGAAGATGGTAGATGTGACGACAATTTTTGAAGCTATAGGGGAGGTTAAGGCTGGAAAGCTTAGCTTGGACGAGTTGAAAATGATTGAGGATAGAGCATTTCCCGGGTGCGGTTCATGTAATGGCATGTACACGGCGAACACCATGGCGTGCATCACCGAAGCATTAGGCATGTCGCTTCCGGGATGTGCAACAGCCCTAGCGGTTTCTTCGGCTAAATTGAGGATCGCCAAGGAAAGCGGGGAGAAAATTGTTGAACTAGTCCACAAAAACATTAAGCCAAGAGACATAATAACAAAAGAGGCTTTCGAAAACGCGGTCATAGTGGACTTAGCCCTAGGCGGATCAACAAACACGGTGCTGCACTTGAAGGCCATAGCTAAAGAGGTTGGAGTAGACCTTCCCCTAAGCATATTTGACAGTTATAGTAGGAAAGTCCCACATTTATGCGACATGAGGCCAGCAGGACCCCACGACCTTCAAGAATTAGACGAGGCTGGTGGAATTCCAGCCTTGATGAAAGAGTTAAAGCAGTTCTTACATCTAAACGTGTTAACAGTTACTGGAAAAACTGTTTGGGAAAACATTAAAGATGCAACAGTCTACAACCGTGAGGTAATTAGACCGCTTCACAATCCGATTCACAGCGAGGGTGGACTCGCAATATTGTATGGAAACCTAGCTCCAAAGGGAGCCGTTGTAAAGCTGAGCGCTGTTCCACGCAAAATGCTCCACCACGCTGGACCAGCTAAAGTTTACGATTCGGAAGAGGAGGCTGTAAAAGCCATCTTAGACGGTAAAATAGTAGAAGGCGATGTTGTCGTGATCAGATATGAAGGTCCAAAAGGAGGGCCTGGAATGAGGGAAATGCTTTCACCTACAGCGACCATAGCTGGCATGGGTTTGGCTGAATCCGTCGCCTTGGTCACCGACGGGAGATTTTCTGGAGCCAGCAGAGGGCTGTGCATAGGTCATGTTTCGCCAGAAGCCGCAGAGGGAGGACCAATAGCAGCGCTTGAGAACGGAGATATCATCGAAATCAACCTACCTGAAAGGAAAATAAACGTGAAGTTAGGCAACGAAGTTATTAAAGAACGTCTTGCCCGCTGGAAACCTAAACCGCCAAAAATCTGTTCGGGGTACATTCAGCGATACATATGTTTAGTCGGATCGGCTGATGAAGGGGCAGTTTTTAAAGAAAAGCCATGTTGAGTGGTGTTTATGGAGGGAAGACCCTTAAAAGTAGCTTTTCAGGGAGAAATCGGAGCTTATAGTGAAGTAGCCGTTTACAAGTATTTTGGCGCTAAGGTTCAGCCTATCCCGTGCAAAAGTTTCCAAGATGTTTTTAGAAAGGTTGATTTTGGGCTCGTGGATTATGGTGTTCTCCCAATAGAAAACTCGATTGAAGGCAGCGTAAACCAGGTCTACGACCTACTTCTGGCACACAACCTCATGATTTGCGGAGAAGTTGTCGTTAAAGTGGAACATTGCCTAATAGGAAACCCAAACTCCAGTTTAAACCAAGTTAAAAGGGTTTATTCGCATCCGCAAGCCTTAGCCCAATGCTCCGACTTTTTAGAAAGACTGAAATGTGAAGTAATACCAACCTACGACACCGCCGGCAGCGTCAAGATTGTTAAGGAAAGGGGACTGACAGACGAAGCGGCAATAGCCAGCGAAAGAGCCGCTGAAATTTATGAGATGAAAATTCTTGCAAGGGATATATCCAACTATCCAGACAATTACACCCGATTTGTGACGATATCAAAAACTGATGCTCCGCCAAGCGGCAACGATAAAACATTGATAATTTTCTCAGTGAAACATGCCCCTGGAGCCCTTTACGATGCTTTAGGTGTATTTGCTAAAAGGGGAATCAACTTGACAAAAATAGAGTCCAGACCGACGAGGAAAAAACCATGGGAGTACATATTCTACCTCGACTTTGAAGGCCACAGAAACGAGCCAAAATGCGCCGACGCCCTAAAAGAGCTCCAAGGTAAAGCTTTGTTTGTAAAAGTTTTAGGTTCTTTCCCAAAAGCCGTGACTTCTGAATGAAAACTGTGGGACATTGCTATCAAGGGTAGACAACAAAACTTATATACTGAAAAATCTCTTCCTTTTCGAGGTGTGATCCAAGTGAGGGGTTGCGTTCATAAAAGGCGATTGCCTTCACTTCTAAATATCGCTGCAGTCAACCGTTGATATATAATCTCTCAGTTTTAAGGCTAACGAAAAGTGTATTCTTTGTAGGAGGTTGTGACGTTTTGAAGGTGAGATTTGCTATTCCAGCAGGCTCTCTGCAAAAAGCAACATTTGAAGTCTTAGAGAAAGCTGGGTACCGCGTGTCAGGGCAGGAGAGAAGCTATAGGCCTAGAATCAACGACCCTGAAATAGAGTTGAGGATTTTAAGACCTCAAGAGATTCCGATACTTGTAAGCGAAGGGTTGTACGACATTGGAATTTCCGGTTGCGACTGGGTGCAGGAAACAAGTGCGAACGTTGAGTTGCTTCAAAATCTTGAATATGGCCGAGTAAGGCTTGTGGCTGCTGTGCCGAAAAGTTGGACTGACATAGATTCGTTTTCCAGCCTAATGGAGAGGTTCATAACCAACGGAAAAAACATTAGAATATCCACGGAATACTTGAACATTACAGCGCGTTATATTCAAAACAATCCCGTGTACCGCAAGTTTTTCGGGGATTTGGAGCCGCTGACCGTTACGCCTTGGTGGAGAAAAGGTCAAAATTCCAGGGTTGCCATATTCTTGTCTTTTGGAGCGACTGAGGCTAAACCCCCCGAGGTTGCAGATGCGATAGTTGACATCACTGAGACTGGAACGAGCCTTGAACAAAACAACTTGAAGGTTATTGAAGTCTTGTTGGAGTCGACAGCGTTTTTAATAGCGAACAAAAAATCCTTACAGTCTGAAAGACGGGAGAAAATTTTAGACATAAAAGCAATGCTGAAGGGTGTTGTTGACGGCTCAAAGAGGCTCCACATATTTGTAAACGTTAAAAAAGAGAATTTGGAGCTGCTTCTAAAAGAGCTGCCAGCCCTTAGGAGGCCTACTGTATCTCCGTTGGCTGACGAAGGCTGGTACGCGGTCAACACAGTCATAGACAAAGACTCCCTCTTCAAAGTTCTTCCAACAATACGAAGGCTAGCTCAAGGGCTCGTGGTCCACGAACCAAGGCAGGTCCTAGCCCTAGAAGAGGGTTAACACCGATGAAAATAATAGACTCATCCAACATCGCTTCCATTAAGCAAGAATTGCTACGTAAAAGACTCCAAAAAAGAAATGGTGAGTTGGAAGCCTACGTAAGGAAAATAATCAAGAAAGTTCAAAAAGAGGGGGACATCGCCCTAGTAGAGTTCACGAGAAAATTTGACAAAGTTTCTTTGAACGCTGGAAGCCTAAAAGTCAGCAGGGAAGAAATAAGCGAAGCCTATGAGAAAGTCACGGAAGATCAGATCCGCGCCTTAAAGTCCATGAAGCAGCGTTTAGAAGTTGTTGAAAGGAAGGTTTTAGAGAGATTAAAATTAACAGTGAAGGTTGACGGAGTTCAAATCGACATTCGTACAATTCCCTTGCGAAGGGTTGGATGTTACGTTCCGGGAGGAAAAGCCGCATATCCAAGCACGTTACTGATGACTGTGGTTCCAGCCCTTGTTGCTGGTGTTCCAAATATTGTAGTTTGCTCTCCCCCGGATAAGAACGGCTCGCCCAATCCTCTGACTCTTGTTGCGGCGGACATTTGCGGAGTCGACGAAGTATATCGGGTGGGTGGCCCTCAAGCCATAGCCGCCATGGCTTACGGCACCCAAACTATAAAGCCCGTGGACAAAATTGTTGGGCCTGGAAACATTTACGTAACTATGGCGAAAATGCTGGTTTCCCGCGACGTCGCCATCGACTTTCCAGCGGGTCCAAGCGAACTTTTGGTTCTAGCTGATAAAACAGCCAACCCTCGATACGTAGCCCTCGACATGTTTGCCCAAGCCGAACACGGACCAGACACAGTCGTGGGTTTAATTACAACCTCAAAAAGCCTTGCCGAAAAGACTTTTTGGGAGATAAAAGAACTTTTGAGGTCATCTCCTCGAAAAGAAATCATTACAAGGGCGTTGTCGGACAACGGCTTTATAATTGTATGTAAAACATTGGAAGAAATTATTGAACTAACAAACGATTTTGCCCCAGAACATGTCGAGTTAATGTTGGAAAACCCAGAAGAAGTTATTGAAAAGATATTTGCGGCAGGCATCATCTTGATTGGCCCGCATAGTCCAGCGTCTTTAAGCGACTATTATGGTGGAACCAATCATGTGCTTCCAACAGGGGGATATGGAAAATTCTTCTCAGCTCTCTCATGCCTAGATTTCGTGAAAAGGGTTGCTGTTCTAAGATGTTCTAGGGAAGGATTGTTTAAAGCCTGTGAACACATTAGAATTTTATCCGAAGCAGAGAACTTGCCATGTCACTTTAAGGCTGTGGAGGGACGTTTCACTATTGGAAAGTCGGGCTAGACAATGGATTAGGCGAAAACTGGAAACAATGCAACCTAGCTACACCTTCAAGGATCCCTACAAATCCATTAAACACGGATTAAAATTTGAAAATGAGAGGATAGCGAAGCTGAATTTAAACGAGAACTTTTTCATTCCCCGCGAAAAGCTTCTCCAAATTATTGCTGAAGCCTTGGAAGATTTAGACCCTCGACTTTATCCACAAGACGAGGAAGAGAAGCTT
>Ga0105158_1000767_pt1 | contig 13258 bp, 14 predicted proteins | sample LHCtaG_FD_81567 | JGI IMG/M metagenome (GOLD analysis project Ga0105158, IMG submission 81567) | Hot spring microbial communities from Little Hot Creek, USA to study Microbial Dark Matter (Phase II) - LHC4sed_matched | ecosystem: Environmental > Aquatic > Thermal springs > Hot (42-90C) >... | reverse complement strand
TTTGAGGCTTTTAGCTGTCGCCGCTATAATACTGTCGGCCAATGGTATTCTGTACTTATGTCTTATTTCTGCAGAAATTTTAGCTATTTGGGCATCTACACTTATTACCTTAAAGTCTTTCTCGAGAAGCCTTGTTCTAAGTTTGGCTTGTTCTCTTCCCTCCTTTTCTAATGTTAACTTATAAACTTCGTGAACAACGATTGCAGAAATTACTTTGTTTTTGTCTGTTTTAAGAGTGTTCGTCGTCCTTTTTAATACTTCTTCGTTTTTTGAATAGTAGTGTTCAATGAAGAATCTTGTGTCGTAAATGCTCATAGGTCCTCTTCCCTAAGCTTGTCGAGGAATTTTTTCATTTCCTGTGGAGTTGCATACTTGGAGCCTGAGCCTGCTAAATCCGAAGTTTTTAATGAAGGCTTCATAAGAATTCCTTGTCCAACATCCACTACTAATAATCTTGATCCTTCAGTAATATTATACTTCCTCCTAAGTTCAGCAGGTATCGTTGTTTGACCCTTTCTTGTAACCTTAACCTCATACTCCATTTTGGTACTACCATATCTTAAAGTACTACTTTTATAAATATTACTACCTAAAGGTTAATGTACTGATAACTTAAGAAAATTGGAAGCATAGATAATTGACTACTCAATTTTTAAATCTTCAAAATTGAAGATTTTGTCTTAAATTCTTCCTGTTTTCTTCAATAAAATTGCAGGGCCTCTTTTCATTTACACGCAAGTTTGTTTAGTAAAATATCACAGAACGTTTTCGGGAAAATAACAAAAAATATTGAAGTGTTGCATAAGGTCAGGGATTATGTAAGAGTAGTGGTAAGTTCTCTTCATCAAATCATCAAATTATAATAATAAAATATCAGCAAGCGTCCTCTTGCTTTCAGTGTTATGGACCTTTTCCAAAAAATATATTTACCATTACTACAGAGAAGTAAGAGGGTGATTAATATTCCCAAACCTAAAGTTGTTTTAACAAGAAAAATATTGGAACCTGGCCTATCTATTCTAAAAGAAAATTGTGACGTAGTAGTCAGAGAAGATATAAGGCCACCTACAAAACAGGAAATCATAGACCTAGTAAAAGATGCTGATGGCCTCGTATGCCAAATAACAGAAAAAATTGATAAAGACATATATGAAGCTGGCAAAAATCTTCGTGTAGTAAGTACTGTAAGTGTAGGCTTTGATCACATAGACGTTCCAGAAGCTACAAAAAGGGGAATCTACGTCTGCTACACTCCAGGTGTTCTAACAAATGCTACAGCAGACTTCGCCTGGACACTTATCATGGCCGCCTCTAGAAGGATAGTGGAAGCCGACAAGTATGTGAGGGATGGAAAGTGGGTTATACCTTGGGCTCTTGACATGTTCCTCGGCTACGATGTGTATGGTGCAACATTAGGTGTTATAGGTGTCGGCAGGATAGGGCAGGCTGTCATAGAAAGGGCAAGAGGCTTTAACATGAAAATAATCTACTATGATGTGATAAGGAGACAGGATCTAGAGCAGCAGCTTGGAATAGAATATTGCGAACTTAACGAGCTTCTTAAAAGAGCCGATATAGTAACAATACATGTTCCAAGAACAAAAGAAACAATAGGCATGATAAACGAGAATAATCTGAAGCTGATGAAGAAGACGGCAGTACTAGTTAACACTTCAAGAGGCGGTATCGTTGACGAAAGGGCTCTCTATAAGGCTTTAAAGGAAGGCTGGATATTCGCTGCTGGATTAGATGTCTTCGAAAAAGAACCTACACCATTAGACAATCCACTACTAACACTACCGAACGTTGTAGTTGCACCACACATAGCAAGTGCAACAGTACAGTCTAGAACCAAGATGTCGGAACTTGCAGCAATAAACCTAGTGAAGGTTCTTAAGGGTGAAGAGCCGCCGGCACTAGTTAATCCTGATGTGAAAAGCATTAGGCCCCTAGATAAGGTGAAGATGATCTAAAATGGTCTTCACAGTACAAATAGAAAAGAACGGTCTATTTTTCTCATCACAATTTCCATGGAAGCTTGGTATAGTACTATTCATGGCCTATCCTTCACTACAAAAAACTGAAGACGAGCTCGAAAAGGGTATAAAGTTTCTAACATTAGACCACTTCTTTGACAGGCTAGAAGTTCAAAAAATAAGTGATGAGGGCTGGAACAAGATTAAAAAGTATGTTGAATGCGTAGATATTGCAAGAGCATTTCAACCTGACATATTGGCTGGAAAAAACTTGAGCGCATTAGATGAAGCAAAAAGAAAGGAGGCTGTTGAATACGTTAAAAGTGAAATGGATGTCTGGCTTAAAAGAGGTGTACAACAGTTTGCAGTATGCTCAGGGCATATAACAGCAAATAATATAGAGGAGGGTAAGAAGCAGTTCACTAAATCTATAAAAGAGCTTGCAGAATATGCTTTAAAGAATTGTGCAGTAATTTCAATTGAAACATTTGACATCGACAAAGATAAGAAGCAGGTTTTAGGCCCAGTTCACGATGCTGCAAAGCTTGTGAAGGAATTAAGAAAAGATTATCCAAACGTCTTCCTCATGTGGGATCAAAGTCACGCACCACTTTTGGGTGAAACACCAGACGTTCTAAGAGATTATGCCGACATACTTGGTGTCATCCACATAGGATGCGGTCTCAAGACCAATGAAGGCTTACTGGACTGGCATCCCGTATACCATACACCAGGCGCCTTAAATGATGAAAATGACCTCGCAAAACTATTTAACGTTCTACTAGAAATTGGCTACTGTGGGCCTGTAACAGTTGAAATTAAGCCTCAAGAAGGTCAAACCTCAGAAGAAGTTGTCAACAGCGCTAAAGGTGCAATATACACAGCCTACTCTCTTGCAGTAAAAAAGCTCCTTTAAATTACTCTCCCTATTTTTTGTAAATTTTTAAGATATCAGTAAAGTAAATTAATATATTAATTAAACAAACCTTTAACCCATATGCCCGTATACTTCCATCCAACAGAATTAGAAAGATTTGGTAAAGAGCTTCTAATAAAATTAGGTTTTCCCGAGCAACATTCTGAAATCATATCAAAAAGTCTTGTGCTCGCAAACCTCAGGGGTGTAGACTCACATGGTGTGGTTAGGCTGTCATACTATTCTGACGGCGTGGAAAAAGGCTTAATAAACCCAAATCCAAAAATTAAAATCGTTAAAGATGACAGATACTTCACTCTAATAGACGGAGATAACACTCTCGGGTATGTTCCAGCAACTATGGCAACAGAAAAGGCGATTTCAAAAGCTAAAGAGTATGGTATCGGAGTGTCCGGGGTAAGAAACCTAAAGCATTCAGGCATGTTAGCAAAATATGTTATGCAGGCTGTTGAAGAGAAAATGTTTGCTCTAGCAATTGCAAACGCTTCTCCAAACATTGCTCTTCCAGGATTCAAAAGACCTGTGGTCGGAACTAATCCTCTTGCAATAGGTTTTCCGGTAGACGGCTCAACTCCAATAATACTTGACATGGCCATGAGTGTTGTTGCGAGAGGAAAGCTTCTAGTAGCATCAAAAAAGGGTACTACTATCCCAAAAGGCTGGGCCCTAAATGAAAACGGTGAAGAGACGACAGACCCGAATGAGGCGATAAAGGGAATGCTTTTACCAATAGGAGGCTACAAAGGCTTCGGTTTAGCTGTAGCTATAGACATACTATGTGGAATCGTTTTAGGTGGTGGATATGGGCTAAAAATACAGCGTTCCTGGTTTTCTCAAGGCGGTTTCCTAATACTTGTGTCAAGATTGGATATGGCTAGAAGTTACGAAGAATACTTAAATGATGTAAGAGAATATGTTCGTGAAATGAAGTCGACTCCAGTGGCTGAGGGAGTTAAAGTATTGTTCCCTAACGAAATAGAAGAAGAATTGACATGCAAAAGAATGAAAGAAGGTATACCCATCGACGAGGAAACATTTTCTGAACTTGTAAAGTTAGCTAAAAAGTATGGAATAGAAGAACCAAAGAATATATAAAAAATTTTATTTAATCGCTTCATTCAAAAGCCTGTTAACGTTGGAAAGGACGGTTTCAGCAACCTTTAAAGCATATTCTGCATCAGACCTAATGTAAAGTTCCTCTGGTGCGACACCCGTTTCCTCGTCACCATACATAGCCAACTCACGTTCCTTTCTTAAGCTTCTGGATATTGAAGCAAGTTCATCAATTTTTTCATTGAACCATTTTGGAAACTTGTCCCTTTCCCTTTTTAATACTGGTCCAACATCATGCCATTTTGGAGGCTCTATTCCAGCAAGCCTTAACGAGGCCTTTAAAGCTAACTCAACCGCCTCCTGACATTGTCTAACCACAAAGGGATAGTTCCCTTCTTCCACTGCCTCCTTAGCATGTCTAATTCTCTCTTCAGCCTGTCTAAGATTCGATTTTGCCAGCTCTAGGCTATTCAATAACTATTACCTCCCCAAACTTATAATCCTTTTTCAGTCTCCAATACCACTTCCTCCCTACCCATACCCTTTCAGCTCCAAGTTCCATCAACTTTGTCGAAAGTTTTTCTAAAATTTTTTCGAAAAAAGAATTTCTATCATATATTATTATACTCTCTTCAACCATATCCAGGTATAAGGGTGATATTCTTTTCGCCTCCTCTGCAGTCTTAATTATTGGTGAAAGTGTGATAAAATATCCTTTTTTCGATAGCTCTTCTATCCTTTTTTCGATTACCTCCTCTGCCCTATTAAACATGGTAATCCTTTCAAATCTCGAAGCTGGCAACTTTTCCGCTACTATGAGAAGGTCGAGGTCACTATCTTTTCTCATTTGCCCTCGTGCAACACTTCCATAAACAACTACAGATACAAGGTTGTCTTTAAAAACAAGGAATAGTGTGTTAAGTAAATCTTCCATTAGACTCCTGTAAGGTTCTTCTAGGTTCTCAAGGCCCTTTTTAAACATTACATTAATTCAAACTATTCCTTTATATAAAGTTACTCAGTACATCAAATCTTTTTTCTAAAAAATATTTTTAAGACATGTGTGAGAAGACTTTTGTGATGAATGCTAAAAAGATCTTGAACTGGAATGAAGTTTCAGATAACAAAGAAAGGGCTATGGTTCTAGACATAATTGAAACAGGTTTGGAGGCTGCGAACCCATATTCTTCAGTCTATAACATGCTTTCAACACTTTCAAAAGAATTTGATAAGTTTAGGAAAATTGTGGTGATAGGATTCGGTAAGGCCGGCTATAGAATGGCTTTAGCGTGTGAAGCTATTTTAGGTGAAAGAATATTTGACGGTGCCATAATCGTACCAAAGGGCTCAGTAAAGCTGTCGGAATTGAAAAAAATTAAGGTTCTTGAAGGCACACATCCTGTACCAACTGAAGCTAACGTAAATTCTGCAAGGACACTACTTGAAATATCTCGTGGCCTAACATCTGATGACCTAGTTATATGCCTAATTTCAGGAGGCGGTTCAGCACTCTTCACATACCCTGCTGAAGGCATATCTTTGGAAGATAAACAAGAGATGACAAGACTACTTCTTGCCGCCGGCTCAACAATCCAAGAAATAAACTGTATAAGAAAGCATATTTCTGGTGTAAAGGGTGGACAACTTGCAAGACACGTTTACCCCGCTAACCTCGTAAGTCTAATATTATCGGATGTAGTTGGAGACGACTTGAGCTCTATCGCGTCAGGACCTACTTCCCCAGACCCGTACACGTTCAAAGACGTTTACGAACTGTTTGAAAAATATCATTTAGTTGAAAGGGTTCCAAAGAATATAATGAAAAGGGTTTTGGACGGGCTTAACGGTAAAATTCAAGATACTCCAAAGCCTGGAGACAAAATATTTGAGAGAGTAAAAAATATTATTGTTGCAAACAATATTGGTGCATTAAAGGCTATGGAGGAGAAGGCTAAATCCTATGGCTTAAACACCATGATATTAACCTCATATCTTGAAGGTGAAGCAAGGGAAGTTGGCAGGGTGATCGCTTCTATAGCTAAACAGTTAGTGAACCAGAAAGGCCCTATTCTTCCTCCATGCGCCATATTCTTTGGTGGCGAAACAACTGTAACTTTAAAGGGTAATGGTAGGGGTGGAAGAAATCAGGAGATGGCTTTGTCTGTTGCGATAGCAATAAAGGGTTTAAAAAACACAATATTTGCGTCGATAGGAAGTGATGGTATAGATGGGAACAGTGATGCTGCGGGAGCAATAGTAGACGGCCAAACAATTGAAAAGGCTCTGCAAAAGAACCTTTCTCCAACAAAATATTTGGAAAACAACGATTCTAACACATTTCTAAAGCAGCTGAACTCGCTAATATACACTGGTCCGACTGGAACTAACGTTAACGACTTCTCGCTTCTAATAGTCTACTGAACCTTCTTCTTAACCTTCAAGACACCATGTTCTCTTCCAACAACAACTATAGCATCCCCAGTCTTTATTTCCTCATCACTTGTTGCCTGCCAATATTCTCCACCTACAACAACATATCCTTTTTTTCCAGGAGAAATATCGTCTGCAGCCCTACCTTCTCCAGTAGGAAGCCATTCCACAGGCTTTCTTCTCAAAACTATCGAAATTGCTTTAACTATTAGCACTGTCAAAATAATTCCTGCTGAAAGTGTTGCGGCGACAACAGTCAAAAGTGTTCTAAAAACCCATTCCGCTTGTATTAGTGTTGGAGAAAATGGGTTTGAAATTGTTAAAGCAAATCCAAGGGTTATGGCAACTGTACCTATTATGGCGGCAATACCGTGCGCTCCCTTCTTAAGTTCGATAACAAAAAGTACTGCGCCAAAGATTACAAGTATTGCTGAAACAATGTTAATGTTTATTCCAAAACCTACAAGACCGAGTATAACCATCATTGCACCAACAATTTCTGCACCCATTCCAGGCGTTGACAGCCCCACCAGTAGAACAAGTATTCCTATAGATAATAGTAGGCTGGAGAGAAGTGGGTCAGTAAGGTATGTTAAAATTTCTACATTAATAGGCTTATCAAAATATTTTAGCTCAAAAGGATATGTTTGAAGCTGGAAAACTGTGTCACCTCTCCTAACAGTCTTTCCATCAGCATTCTTCAAAAGCTCTTCAAGAGAAGGTTCGACAGCGTCAATAATATTACATTCTTTAGCCTCCTGCGCGTAAAGGTTAAGGTTTTCTGTAACAAACTTTTCTGCAACCGTCGTATTCCTACCATGTAATGCCGCATAAGAGATCATCTGCTGCTTGAACGCGTTAATGTACTTTGACTCTTTTGTCGGTTCAGAGCCTACAACAGGTTGAGCTGAGCCTATTATAGAATAGGGTGCCATTGCAGCATAATCGGTTGCAACCAAAATGTATGTTCCAGCAGAAAGAGACTGTGCTGCCTGAGGATAAACGTATCCTATAACTGGAACCTTTGAAGCTAAAATCGCTTGAACAATATCCATCATCGCGTCAGCTGAACCACCTAAAGTGTTCAATTGGAATACAACAGCCTTAGCTCCAGTACTTTCAGCATAAGCTATTGTGCTTCTCACATGCTCAACTGTTGCGACGGAAATGTAGCCGGAAATGTCAGTGTAGACAACCAAATTTCTTCCATCTAAGGAGTACAGTGGGGAAGCTAGTCCAAGATAGACAACCAACAATATTAGACATGAATATAGAATTTTCCTATCGACCATTATATCAACTAATAAACGTCTAAACCAATATTTAAGGCTTTAAATCTCAAGCTTTACTCCATTATCTTCCAAAAACCTGTTCAACTCGCACTTAAACGGTAGAGCTGTAATAGCACCCCTTTTTGTGACAACAAGAGCTCCAACAGCATTAGCTATCCTAACACATTCCCTTAACCCAAATCCCTTCAACGTGCCAACGATGAATCCCGCGTTCCATCCGTCACCAGCCCCTGTAGTGTCAACAGCCTTAACTTTGAAGGCTGGCTCAAAAACTCTTACCCCCTCAGATGTTTTAACAAGAGCGCCCTTCGAGCCAAGCCTTATGCAGGCAACTTCAAGCCCTAAACCCAAAGCCGCATCCGCGGCCCTATCAGGGTCGTCTGTTTCGAAAAAATATTTAGTCTCCTCAATCGAAAATGCCGCCAAATTACATTTTCTTAATACTGTAAAAAGAACCTTTCTAACCTCTTCCACTGAATTCCAAATCTCAACTCTTAGGGTTGGGTCGAAGAAAACTTTAACGCCATGCTCTCTAGCCGACTTAACAATCTTAAAAACAGTCTCTCTCGTAGGACTTTGAGATAAAACGAAGCCTGAAACATGCAAAATCTTCGCATCCATTATGTAGTTAAGGTCTATATCCTGGAGGGAAAGGCATGCGTCAGCTGTTGGGCTAACAAAAGGGCTTCTATAGAATAGAAACTTCCTTTCACCAGTTTCAGGCTCGTTTACTACAAAAGCAAGAGGCGTTCTTAAACCCCTTTTAACCACAATATGAGAAATGTCGACAAAGTTTTCCTTTAGCACCCTTATAACATATTCTCCAAAAGGGTCGTCTCCAACAGCCGTGACAGCACCAGCTGAAACACCAAGCCTAGATACACCTATAACGGTATTCATTGGTGCTCCTCCAAAGCATTTTAGAAAGTTAACTGCCTCACTAAGGTCTGAACTGTCTAACGCAATAAAATCTATTAGGGCTTCACCTAAGGCTATTACATCAGGCATATGAAACCTAGCCAGTCTACACCCAAATATCCTGTTTTATCACTTTTCACGCTGTTTAGAAAACACTATGCCGGGGAGGGCCTGCATAATGTTCCCCTCCGTAACGATGATCAGATTCTTTTCTCTAGCTATTTCAGTCCAAGTCTGAAGCTCCCTCAACCTCATCGCAGCAGGATTCTTTGCATAGAATTCAGCCGCTTCAGCCATCTTCTGGGCTGCCATAAGCTCACCTTCAGCCGTGATAATCCTACTCCTCCTCTCACGCTCAGCCTCAGCCTGTTTAGCTATAGCCCTCTGCATGCTTTCAGGTATTGCTGCATCACGTATCGCTACAGCCGTAACCTTCACACCCCAAGGCTCAGTCGCCTCATCCAATATAGCCTGTAACCTTTTGTTCAAATCCTCCCTCTTCATAAGAAGGTCATCAAACTCCACCTGCCCAATCACATCTCTTAATGTAGTCTGTGCGAGAAGGCTTGTAGCGAGTGCGTAATCCTTAACCTTCAAAACAGCGTTTATTGCATCAGCAACCCTAAAGTATACGACTGCATCGACATCGACGGTAACATTATCTTTTGTAATAATCCTCTGCTTAGGGACATCGAACGTAACCAAGCGTAGGTCAACAATCCTAGGCTTATCAACAAAAGGAACAAGAAAGACGACACCTGGACCCTTGGCGCCCAAAAGTCTTCCGAGACGGAAAACAACAACCCTCTCATATTCTCTAACAATCCTTATCATTGAAGCTATAAGCCAAATAATGAAAAACAGCAGTACTATTAGGAAGAATGTTGCCTCTATACCAATTTGAAACACATTGTTAAACATACAAGTATTTACTTCATACCCATATATATCCTTTTACTGAGACAAACTTCTAATAAGATTGTCAACCTTCTTTTCAATCTCATCCCTAATTCTCCTAACTTCCTCAATAGGCTTACCTTTAGGATCCTCAAGATGCCAATCTTCAACCTTCTTCAAGAAGACAGCTGGACAAGAGTCGTCACCACAACCCATAATAATAATTTTGAAAGCATCCCTAAACATCCACTCCTCAACACCCTTAGGCTTCTTAGAAGAAATATCAATCCCCTTCTCCCTCATAACCTCGACGACTAAAGGATTAACTTCCTTTTCAGGCCTTGTACCAGCACTAATGGCAAAAAAACCTTCAGGTGCTTTAGCATTAAAAAAGGCTTCAGCCATCTGACTCCTACCAGAATTTCCTACACAAACAAAAAGAACAAACTTGTTCATCTTCTATTTGTTAAAAGAAATATTCATATAAAGTTTACTGACTCAATAAACTGTTTAAAAAATCCTTCCCTAATATGTACATTGTCTTCTAAATTCGCATCTTTAGAATTAAAACTTAATAAATAAAATTATATTCTTAATAATAAAAATAATAATCCTACTTAAGGAATTATAATTGTATTCTTCTGGAAAATGGCTATTAGTGTGAGACAAGGACTAGTATTTTTGGTAAAAGTTTTTTAATAAGTTTGTGGAAATTACCACCGTGCAATAAAGGTAATGCACACAGACGACCTAACACCCCCACGAATAATATCATACGATGAGGAAATGAAGCTAATAGTAGAGGCTATAAAAAAATATGGCCCAAAAAATATTTCGGCAATTTCAAGAGCAACAGGTCTACCAGCGGAAACAATAAGATATAGGATAAAAAATCAGCTGAAAGAAATGGGAATAAGATTCCATGTAAGTATTAACTACCTAAAACTTGGACTAGTACGATCATGGCTTTTCCTAGACTTTTCCCTGCAAGTGACAAAAATTATACCAGAAATATTAGACCTCTTAGCGAAAAGAGGATACCTAACATACTATGCAAGAGTAATACCCCACGGATACTATATAGCAATACCAACAATACCCTATTCAGCCCTCGAAAAATACAAAAATTTCTTAGACGAACTAGTTAGACTGGACATATTAAAAGAATACAGGATGACAGACCTACAATATCTAAAACACTTATCACTACGCTCAGAATTCTATGACTTTACAACAAGAACATGGAACGTTCCCTGGAGTAAACTGGACTATGAAACTAAAAAAGAACCTACTGCAATCCAAATGGACTATTCTCGTGTACCAATAGACAAAATAGACTTACTAATACTAAAAGAATTTCAAATAAATGCTTCACAATCTCTTACATCAATTGCTAAAAAAATTAATGTTCCAGAAAAGCAGGTAAGATACCATTATAAAAAGCATATTGAAGAAGGCAGAATAATAGAAAATTATATCGTAAGATGGCAAGCTGACCGCTATCATTTAACAAACAAGTATCTTATGGCATGTTTCCTAGAATTTTCTGACTTGACAAAATCAGATGTATCCTACATTAACAGCGCTCTAGAAAGATTGCCTTTTACATGGATGATAGGTGTGTCAGTTGACAGGACAAAGCTTATTTCACAAATTTCTATGCCTGTAAGCCAATATTATGATGCTTTTACATTTCTTGCGGACAAACTATATATGTTCAAAGGAAGATTTAAACTACATGTTATAGATTATCAAAAGGCTGAAGCCTATACTATTCCCTACGAATCTTTTAACGATAATGTAGGTTGGTTCACAGACTTAGATGAAGTAGCAGAACTTTTTAGGGAAAAGGCTAAAGCCAGTTTCCCATCTCATGTAATGGATTATGTTGAAAAATAAAATGGGGGAAGGTGTGACTAAATTACTAGATCTCCACCTATCTTGTCTCCTAATGGTTTAAATCCGGCAAAGTAGGCTGCTATTGCAATCAATAGCAGGACCAACTTAATCTTTTCCTCACGAGTCATATGCATCGACGTAACAAAAATTTTATCTACTTTAAATTTTTTTTGCTCAATAAACATTTTAATATAAATAATAATAAAAATTTTTTAATTATTAACATTTTTAATAAATAAGGATTTTTGAATACTTTTTCAGAACATATATTAATACTTTATTTCTTAAAAAATGCACAACTTTAGGCATTAAAATTTATGAACTTTATCCAAAATATTTATATACGAATAATATAAAGCATACGTCAGACTTGGTGATATAATGTCATCAGAACATACTAAGGTACCACATACGGAACTAATTAGTGTTATTAAGAATGTTTTAGCTCAAGAAGATAATACAATTAGGCTTATTTATCAGAAGAATACAGGTGAAAAATTCCTTTACCCTCCATTGGATAAAATGCTCTATTTGAATGTTGAAAAGGTTTTAGAGATCCTGGACTATATTGTTCAGACAGGTTTTATGGAAAAGAAGACTGTAGAAACTCTACGCTTCTGTCCCGTATGCTTCTCATATGAAATAATTCCCACTGAACACTGTCCAAACTGCAGCTCTACAAACATTTCAAGAGGAAGAGTTATAGAGCATTACAGTTGCGGTTACAGGAACCTTGAAACAGTATTTTTGCTTAACACGGGCCTAGAATGTCCAAGATGTCACAAACAGCTTTTAATTGAAGGTAAAGACTATTCTAGAGGAAAACTTATGTACAAATGCCATGCATGTGGAAATCTATTCGACACCCCAATAATCGATTACCATTGTCAAAAATGTGGAGAATATTTTCCAGTAGAAGAGTTGGGTGAAACTATAGTCTACCATTATGAGGTAAGAGACAGTAAGATGGAAAGCATCAAAGCAACACTAAAAACCCTCGAATCTATTGACGCAAACCTAAGAGAAAACGGTTACACTACAAAGTATTGTACACAAGTAACGGGCGCATCAGGAATCTCCTACGATATAGACCTTTGGGCAACCAATCCTGCAAAGAACGACTCAATTCTAGTCGAAACATACCTTTTAGAAGAAGCCATAAACGTTGACGAAATATTACGCTTACAGGCTCTCGGATACGACTTGGGTGCAAAAAAGATAGTTATACTCACCTACTCAAAACTCGATCAGAAGGCAGAATATCTTGCAAATTATTATGGAATGAAGAGGATTATACCAGAAAAGACTGGCGAAGTAACAAAAGAAATTATGGTCGAGCTAATATAATCACTAAAACCATACTATATTTTTTATCCTTGAGAAAGTCTTGAACGTAATGTTTCGAAGGCGCTTACTCCTCTTTCTGTTAACGTAAAGAATGTAGTATACTTGTCCTCCTCCTTCTTCTCAACAGTTTGAACGTGACCGAACCCCTTAAGAATATTCAAGTATCTCCATAAGCTTACATCGTCCATTCCACTTTCTTTAGCCAGCACTTCAAGTGATGCTGTTCCACCTTTGTTCGATAAAATACTATAAATTTTCATCAAGGACTCTTCAATCATTCTAACTGGAGCCTGTGTTTCAGTGCTGGGGGTTGGAGTTGTAGCTGTAGGTAATGTTGGAGAAGCAAAGATGGGCTGTATCTCCTCCTTCTTAATCACAGCCTCCTCCTCAATCTTACTCATCAGCAGATCTGGGTTAGAATAGTACTGGTAGACGATACGAGCTACATCCTTAACATTATGAATACCCTTATCGGTCATCCAGCGAATCACAATCTTTCTACGCTCAAG
>Ga0105158_1000765_pt1 | contig 13262 bp, 12 predicted proteins | sample LHCtaG_FD_81567 | JGI IMG/M metagenome (GOLD analysis project Ga0105158, IMG submission 81567) | Hot spring microbial communities from Little Hot Creek, USA to study Microbial Dark Matter (Phase II) - LHC4sed_matched | ecosystem: Environmental > Aquatic > Thermal springs > Hot (42-90C) >... | reverse complement strand
TGAATCATTGTACGCTTATAGAAGCGTTGGAGAGGGAATATTCGGAGCACTAACAGTAGAATTCGGAGACAGAATAAAAACGAAGAAGTCAACAGAAACAAGAATACTCCTAAGAATCATAATATACTGCCTAAAAATCATAGTAAGATGGATCTATGAATAAGTTGGACACGCCCGGCACGCAGTAAAGCCTAAAAGGGCTATGAAAAACCAACCGATGAACTGTTCAGCCGTGGAGAGTGTTAATTCTTCTACATTCTCTGAGGGGTCTCTATGCCGATTAGGCTCAAGGAGTTTCTCAAAGTTATTCTTACAGCGTCGACAAGCAGTAATCTTACGTCACTTAGTTCACGTGGCTCAGCTTTGATAACTGGCAAAGACGCGTAGAACGTATTAAATTTATCCGCTAAGGTATTTGCGAAATCAGCTATGATGTTGGGCTTAAAGTTATCAGCAGCCTCAACAAAAACTTCTGGAAAACGCGCCACCATCAACACTATCTCCCGCTCAATAGATTCTTTAAGCAGGGAGAAGTTGGCATCATAAACCTTCCTCATAGCTTTTCTAAGTATGCTGCATGCCCTTGCATGAGTATACTGTATATATGGCCCACTATTCTTCTCAAAGTTTACAACTCTATCCCATGTGAAAGTGACGGGTTTTAGCGGGTCTGTCTCCACTAGTGTATACTTCACGGCGCCTATGCCGACGCTCTCAGATATCTTTCGCATTTCATCTTCGGTCAAATCTGTTGAGCGCTTTCTAACCTCCACATACGCCCTTGAGATAGCCTCCTCTATAACTTCATCCAGAGTTATATAGCGTCCTCTTCTACCGGAGAACTTTATGCCTGGAAAGCTTACAAGGTTATAGGCGAAGTGTATAAGGTTCTCAGCCTCTTTCACGTACCCTAAAGCGTATAGAGCCAGCTTTAACTGCAGTTGAGCTAATTTCTGTTCCATCCCTATAACATTGATAACTTTATCAGCAATCTTAAACTTCCAAATACTATAGGCAATATCCCTCGTGGTATATAATGTTGTGCCATCTGATCTGCCAAGTGTTAGGGAGGGGATTTCATAGTCTTCCTTAAGCCCCAAATCCTTCTTTAGCCCAAAATCTCTTGCAACTCCATCAGCGTCAAACTCTAGAACGTCACCCTTATGAAAAACATATGGTGTTTTCTTCAAGGTACTTATGCATCTCGTTACTTCACTACTCCAGATAAAGCTGCTCTCCCAGTCCCAAGAGTCAAAGAAAACACCGGTTCTTTCAAGGGTCTGCTTAAATCCCTCTAAGCATATAGATGAAACCATGCGGATTAACTCTTTCGCCTCTTCCTCACCTTTCTCATAGCCCCTCATGAGGGCAATAATTTCAGACTCCGGGTCATCCACTTTTTCAAAAGAATCCAGAAGCTTATCAAATAGATCTGTGAATCTCTCTCTAAGATCCGCGGCTGCAGCAATCCACTCATCCAAATCCACTCTAGCTTTATGAGCCTCTTGACTTAGCTCATCACCCTCTAATTTTTTGAGAACCTTCTTCAGTCTTCTGATCTCAAGTAAACAATTAGTGATTGCATATACTGCGCCAATAAAATGATCAGGTTTGCCTGAGGGGGTTGGTTTACCCAATAGTTTGTATCCAAACGCGGCTATTGCCGATTGGCGGCCGACATCATCAACGTAGTAATGTCTGTGTACTATATGCCCCCTAGCCTTCAATATACGTGCAAGAGAATCCCCTAGGAAAGTGTTTCTTGCAGAGCCTATATGAATTGGATGAACTGGATTAACACTCGTATGCTCAACAATAATCCTCTTCGGCTCATCAGTCTTAACAAAACCGTACTCTAAATCTAGCGCCATAGCTGAACCTATTGTCAAAGATGATAATTCAGCATAGTTCGCGTGGAAATTTATGTATCCCCGACCGGCAGCTTCAATCCTCTCTATAAGTGGATAGCCTTTAATTCTACTATTGGCCTCTGCCTCAACTTTCTTAGCTATCTCCTTCGGATCCTTTAATAAGTGTTTAGCAACTTCAAAACATATAGTCGAGGTTAATTCACCAAATTGCGGATTTGGAGGTATATCAAGCGTAACGCTAAATACGGCTAAATCTGGAAAGGTATCTATGAAGGTTCTGAACATCAACTCTCTACATTGCTTTCTAAATTCGGTGAATGGGCTGGCTGATACACCAGTCATATTCAACTCACTACACCGCTAAAAAATAGAGTAAAAAATGCCGTATAAAAGCCTGCGCCCATCAATTTATTAGGAGGAAAACATCTGATTATTGCAGATATGAGAAAAGTATCTGGTTTCATAAAGATCATACGGCCAGTAAATTGTTTGATGATGGGACTTGCAGTTATAGCTGGTGCCATTATATCCAGTGAAGGAGAAATATCTGAAAGCAACATTTTCAGTCTTATACTTGGTTTCCTAACTGCCTTAACGTTGACCGGTGCATCTATGTCGATAAACGACTATTATGATAGAGAAATTGATGCAGTGAACGAACCGAGCCGACCCATACCCAGTGGACTGATAAGCCCAAAAGAAAGCCTAGTGCTATCTAGTACGTTAGCAATTACTGGTTTATCCTCAGCCACGTTAATAGGCACGCCATGCCTTTTATTGGCGGCATCTTCGTGGCTGATTTCAGTATTCTACTCTAGGTCTGGAAAGCGCACTGGGCTGCCTGGAAACCTTATGGTTAGCACATGTATCGCCATACCCTTCATCTATGGCAGCATATGTGTAAAGGGCTCAATAGATCAAAACACATTAATCTTCGCAATTCTAGCTTTTCTGACGAATACGGGTCGAGAAATAGTCAAGGGTATTGCCGATGTGGAGGGCGATAAACTGAAGGGGATGAAAACGCTGGCAATTTTATATGGAGAAAAAAGAGCTGCTCAGATAGCCCTAATATTTTTTGTTTCAGCAGTCATGTTAAGCCCGCTCCCAATAATACTAAAATTAACACACTCATTATTCATTCCGCTGGTAATGATTGCGGACGCAGGCTTCCTAATATCAGCAGCAAATATTGTGATGTACGCAACTAGGGAAAATGCTAAAAAAGTTAAGAAGGTAATTCTCATATGGATGCTAATCGGGCTAATAGCATTCATAGCTGGAACCGTAAAGTAAAAAGCCTCCTCCCAAAATAGTAAATTCTAGATGAAATTAAATGAGGCGCGGGGATAGCCAAGCCAGGCCAAAGGCGCAGAGAAAAGAGAGACGCGTAGGCTTCAGGAGCCTGTCCCGCAGGGGTTCGCGGGTTCAAATCCCGCTCCCCGCACCAATATCTCTAGTTCTGGTGCGCTGCTCATAAAGGGGATTTTTAAGTCTTCGGATCTAGAATCTTCTGGAATGATTGATATCCATGATTATTCAAGGAGACTTGAGAGCGCTATGCGCAGGCTCGCTCAGCTAGAGTACTCTGGCATACTCTTGGGCTTTATAGACCACTTGCTAGCTACGGGTATCTCGAAGGGTAGGGTGGCTAAGATTGTGAATCACCTATGCACGATATTCAGGAATCGCCCATTCAACCCATCAAACGCCGAGCTGAAGCCGAGCTGAAGCTAGGTGATGGTAGAGGAGCGAAGAAGAGACGAAGCTATAATCGCTAGGATCGAGCGCCTCGAGAAGCTTGTCCACTCCCTATTAAATGAGGGAGCCCCTCTCTAACAAGACGCTTCAGCTCCTCCAGAACAACCCTACGGACAACAAACTCCTCCACTATCAACCACCGTGAAAAGCGAAACGGAGGAACTTTTAAATCGAGAAAATGAAAATACTATAAATTGGCGGGGTGAGCCCTTATTAGATGTAGATTTGTGGTTTAATTCTTTCGGTTTTGGTTCCCCTTCTAGTTTTTGTATGCTTTAGCTGCCAATTCTCTAGATATGGCCTCTATGTTTTTAGCCATGCAGTATTCTCCGCATAGGCGTTTGAATGCTGAGAACGCTGTCTCGGCAGCCCAGCGCCCACCATAACCCACCAATCTACTCCACATCTTCCCCCCAAGCACTTTGAATATTATGGCTGAAGAGCGCCTCTCTGGAGGACCTCAATTTCTCCTAGCGTTTCTCCTAGGCTTAATGATAGGCTTTATTCCAGATCCTTTAGGAGCCTATAGGACTTTATTGAATCGTATGCTCCATCCATAAATGCCTCGGAGATCAGCCTATGCCTTAAGGCATCCGCTATTATGCTTGGCAGAACCTCTAAGCCATTATGTCATTAGTAGTTACATCCACCGCTACAACCTCCTTTGTTTTAACGTCCACCACGAAGCGTATCTTAACATGGTGCTTCTTCTTACCGTAGAGTCTCTCAACTCATCCTCCGCATTTATGGACGCTGACGCCGCTCAAGTCGACGGCTATAGCAACCGGCCCATAATAGCCACTCAAAGATTCATATGGGTTTAAATCAAGCATACGCCTCCTAGCCCATGAGTATTGTTGGAAGCCTTGGGACAAGCCTATGGAGAACCCTGGTGAAGTCCTCAAGCCGCCTATAGGGCATGGAGAATAAGTAGCGTACAACAGCCAAGAAAACAATATAACCATCCGTAATCTTGAATGGACGCCCAACTTTACCATCATTCAAGAGACTAAGTTCATAATCCTCAACAAAGTCTAGGATGAGTAGGAGCTCGCCGCGCCTAATAAGCCTCTCATCAACACGCCTCCAACCCATAGGAGAAAAGAGAGCTAAACAGAGAAATTAATTAAGCCACAAAGCATTAAGTGCATAAATTGTGCAAATTAACACCATATCTATGAGCTAATTTTTAGAGCTACCCTAAATTTAAATTTATTAAGTTCAAATCTGTACGCCGCAGCACATAGTTTAGCGTATCCTTTTTGATTTAATCTGATTGCCGTTTTGCGTTTAAAGTGGCGATAAAGTTTAATTTTGGGAGTGTTAAATTCGGTTAATTTAATGCGAAAGGGAGGGTTTACTTGCATGTTAGGTGTAACACCAGTAATATTGACGCCGATAATAGTGCCCCTTATATTCTGCACGGCTGTCCTGTTAACCCTTAAGCGTCCAAGGATAAAGATCCCCTTCACATCAAGGAGCATCCAAGTCGATTATGGGTTGGCGCCGCTGCTCTGCGCAGTAATACTCCTCACCCTTCAACCATCAAACGCACCTATTTTGGTTGAGAGTATTCTTGGGTCCAGCGGGTTAAAACCTATCTCAATAATAGTCTTCATATTGTCCCTAGCTTACATATGCATTTATCTTGACACTACAGGCTTCTACGAGTATGTTTCGCTTAGGTTTGCTAAGGCTTCTGGCGGATCTGGAAGGCGGCTCTTCATATACTTTTTCCTGCTCACATCCCTACTGACGATGTTCACAAGTAATGACGTTGTAATACTAACGATGACTTATATGATTCTCTACATATGCAGATATGCTGGCGTTGACCCGATACCATTTCTTATAGCTCAATTCTTCGCGGCGAACATTGCCAGCATGGGGTTATATGTTGGGAACCCTACAAACATCGTTATTGCCGATGCGTTTGGAATCTCCTTCATCGAGTTTGCTAGGTGGATGCTTCTACCATCGATCTCGGCTACGCTCACATGCCTGCTAATGCTCTTACTCATATTTATGCGTAGAATACCCAGTAAGCTAAAGATTCCGGAGATTGACCTCCACAATGCTCTGAGAGATAAGAATGGGAGCATACTTGGTTTAGCAGTGTTGGCATCTATGCTCCTTCTCCTAAGCTTACCCACGGAATACCTTGATGCTTCACCACACATAATAACCCTGACCTGCGCATCCATAGTGTTCACATGTGATGTTGTTCTTGCTAGGGAGCGCGTCCTAATGATCCTCAAAAGGATCCCATGGAAGATTTCAACATTCCTATTAGGGCTATTCATCATAGTTGAGGGACTGGCAGCCTCCGGATGGGCAGATCTGCTCGCATCTAAAATTTTAAGTCTCCTAAAAAGCCCATTGATGTCTGTTATTGGGATAAGCTTTATATCCTCGCTGGCAGCGAGCCTAATGAATAACCATCCAATGACCATCTTCTTCACAAAGATGTTACAGAAATACGTGAACCCGGCTGATAGGGAGGGGCTTGGGTTGATATTCGCGCTGGTAATCGGAAGTAACCTTGGAGCAAACTACATGCTGACTGGGGCACTGGCGGGGCTAATGTGGTCAAAGATACTGTCAGATAAGGGCGTCAAAATTTCCTTCCTCGAATTCTCGAAATACGGCTTAATCACAATGTTGCCAGTAACAATTGTAGCAAGCCTATCGTTATCCATGGTCTTACTTTAAGATTAGGCTGAAAAGAGAAGTTATGGTAACTCATATTATGGGTAAAAAGAGTTCTTATGTTGAAAGACTCTCTTTTTTACACTAATAAGCAAAACTCAAATTTATTGGTAAATTTGCGCTTAAATCCCGCTCCCGCACCAATTTATCAGTAAAATTACAAGATTTATGACTTAATTCTAGTTGATTTTGAAGTTTTCTTCATCTTTTTCCAATTCCACTCTTTTTCATCGCCTTATCCTAATCCAAAATTTATTTTTCAGTTAAACCTGAAGATTTACTGAAAATCTCGATTAGATTTGATGGAGGAGAAAAATTCACCATTAGCACTCACTCTCTTGCTTAATTAAATGGAAACATATACGTCTTGCCTAGAACTATGAACTATAGCAACTGAGACAGTTATGAGAAGAAGATCCATAAATACCTGTATGCTTAAGCGTCATCCTAAAGTGAAAATTCATCAACCATGAGACGATCGGACGGTTTTTCCTCATGTGCAAAGTTCTTTGAACCGAAACGGTTAACTATTTATTTTAGCTGTTTTGATCTTTGACCTAGCATGGAGTACGATGTTTTAGTTCTTAATGGAAAGATTTTTGATGGTGCTGGCAATCCATGGTTTTATGGTGATATTGGGGTCTTTGGAGATAAAATTGCCGCCGTCGGTAGGCGTTTATATGGCGATGCAAAAACCGTTATAGACGCTTCTGGACTTGCTGTTTCACCCGGATTTATAGACACGCATAGTCATTCGGATCTGGAACTCCTCGTTGATGGTAGGGCTCTAAGTAAGGTTATGCAGGGCGTTACCCTTGAGGTCATCGGAAACTGCGGGGGATCGGCAGCTCCACTCAATGATCTTTTAAGGGCTCATATGGAGAAGTTTGTGCTGTCGGAATTCGAGGGTGCAGTAAAGCTGGAATGGAATACCATGGGTGAATATTTCAAGAAGCTTGAAGAAAACCGTATTTCCCTAAACGTTGTCTCTCATGTGGGACACTCGAACATTAGAGCTTGTGTAATTGGTTTTGAGAAGAGGGAACCAAGGCTTGAAGAGCTTGAGGAAATGAAGAATCTTGTGGAGGAAGCTATGCTTGATGGGGTTATAGGTATGAGCACCGGTCTCATATATCCTCCAAGTAGCTATGCTAAAACTGAGGAGATAATTGAACTTGCAAAAGTTGTTGCAAAACATTGTGGAATATATGCAAGCCACATTAGGGGGGAGGGCGAAACTCTTTTAGAATCGGTTAAAGAGGCCGTAAGAATTGGTGAAGAAGCTGGTCTCCCAGTTGAAATAAGTCACTTTAAGGCTTCTGGAAAAAGAAACTGGGGTAAAATTAGGGATGCAGCTAAACTTATTGAAGACGCTAGAGAAAGAGGTGTAGATGTCACTGCGGATCAATACCCGTACACAGCATCTAGTACAAGTCTATCAGCTTTATTGCCAGATTGGGCTCATGAAGGTGGCTCTGAAAAATTGTTAGAGAGACTTAAAAACTCAGATATTAGGGGCGCTATTATAGAACATTTAAAACGGTATTCTAGTCTTGAGCCAGACTATTGGAATAGAATTGTGATTTCATATTTGAGTAAGAACATTGATTTCCTCGGCAAGTCCATTATAGAAATCTCCGATATTTGGGGGCTAAGCCCGGAAGAAACCGTGATTAGACTTTTAATCGAAGAAGAGATAAAGGTTTCCCATATAAGTTTCAATATGTGTGACGAAGATTTAGAGTTCGCTATGCGGAAACCTTGGGTTATGGTTGGCTCAGATGGTAGTGCAGTCTCTCCAGAGGGAGTTTTGGGTAAGGGTAAGCCTCATCCAAGGTATTATGGTACTTTCCCACGTCTTCTAGGCGTATATGTTAAGGAAAAGAAGATTTTAGCATTAGAGGAAGCTATTAGGAAGATGTGTTATCTTCCAGCTTGGAGACTTGGATTTAGAGATCGTGGAATTATCCGTGAAGGAGCCTATGCAGACATCGTTATTTTCGATCCAAAAATCGTTAAAGATAACGCTACATTCACTGACCCACATAAGTTCCCCAGAGGGATAATACATGTATTAGTGAATGGGGTTCCAGTAGTGTTTAACGGCAAGTATACTGGAGCAAAACCTGGAAGAGTATTAAAGAGGTTAAATAAAAGGTGGTTCGTAGACCGTTGAACACTACTGGAACCTCTATTTGAGCATAAACATTAATGCCCCAAGTCAAGGTATTATAAATCCAAAGTAACGGAGCAGCATATTTTTCTGTGATTTATCAGCATGATACATAATCTTTTGTAACTCTTCACCAAAATTTTTAGCAAATAAGGTGGTTCGTAGACCATTCTAGGTAACAGTTACCGAGATTTATGACGAGTAAAGGAGGCTAGATGAAGACTAATGAGACATCTGAACATAAGGGCTTTGGAAAAACTTAGAAAAAGTCGCAATAGAAAGAAAAGTATTTCATCATACATGCTGGTTAGGATGGTTTGGATCGAATATATCGGAGCCGATGGAATACTGAGAAGACTTTGTCTGCAGATTCATGATAGTGAGCCTAGAATAGTTTCCAATCCATCCATCGATATAATTGAGAGAGGCAAAGGCTACGTTATCTATCGTTTTGGTTCAAGTCGAAAATATGTTCGCATTTCTCTCTATGGTAACCATGATGAAGGAACCGTTAAAAGGGCGTATAGTAGGTATCTTGCAGTAACTGGAGGAGGAAAAATACTCGAGATAAGATTTGAGAGCCAAAGAGAACGAAAGTAGTCGTCCAATGCTTTTCCAATTCTTTCCGTCACCTCTATATCTCTTGACGGCAAAAGACTTATATTTTTACGCATTTATTGAATGATCTAAGCGTCATGGATAGTGAAAAAATGTTTGTGGCAATTAGAGATGCATTCCTGACGCCAATGTATGGTTTCAGAAATATAGATGATGGATTAAAGGAACTTGGTCTAAAGCACATAGAGCTTCATATAGATAGAAACATGAACACTATTTTAGGTAACATATCGGATAAAACATCACTAAGCAAAGTGAAAAATTTCCTCGTTTCAAATGACATAGAGGTTTGTGCGGTACTCCTCGACAATGACTTTGCTGGTGACGCGGCTTCTGAAATAAAATATATTGCAAAGGCATGTGAAGTGGCGCATGAATTAAATTGCAGCGTGGTTAGGATAAATGCGTTTATGAGAGTTATCCATCCATTCACTATGAAAGAATATGTTGACAAGACCGTAGAGTATGTAAGGCGATGTCTTGATTTTACCAAAGACTATAACGTTTCTTTCGCGATGGAAAACCATGGTTATATATCTAATGATAGAGACTTCATAAGAGAAGTCGTTGATGAGGTGTCTTCAGAAAGATTTGGACTCACTTTAGACACGGGTAACTTCTATTGGTATGGATATCCACTTAACGAGCTTTACGATATTTATAGGGAAATCGCGCCACATGTGAAACATACGCATATAAAGAACTTTGTAGTTGAGGAGGGGTTTAAAGAGAAAAGGCGCCTCGGCCTAGGTGTAGGGAGAATACAAGGAGCTCCTCTCTACGAAGGAGACATAAACATTAAAGAAGTTGTTAAAATACTGCATAGTGCAGGCTACAACTATGACCTAACATTGGAGGATGAATCACTATATCGATTTGACAATAAGCTATGGAAAGAAGTAATTAAGAAGGACATTGAGCATTTAAAGGATGCTTTGTCCGCAGTTCATAAAAGAATTTAAAATGTTTTGTAGCATCATTCAGGAGGCTAAGCTCAAAATTATAATCATCAAGGAAGTCTAAGCTGAGGAGAAACTCGCAGCGCCTAGTAACTCTCTAATCAATAAGTTCAATCCATAAGAGAAAAGAGGGCTAAAACAGAAGAGAAATTAATTAAGCCATAAAGCATAAAAATTATTTTTCTAGACTTACGAGGGAAGCATATTACTTTTCTTCAATAAATTTTAGGAGAGAAAATAATAAATGTAGTTTTAATCTATTTTTCTTCAAATACCTCCGATATTTTACACTCTCTGTTTTCGTTTGCAGACTTCATAGAGGCCTCCATAAAGGCTATTATCTCAATCGTCTCTTCAGGGTTAACTGGCATACTTCGAGTTTGAAACATTTCGATGATCCTTTTGAGTAGCTCTCTATAGATGTAGCGTGTATCCACGTTTGAGGAAACTATGCTTTTCTCGCAAAACGCTGTAAAACCATAGCCATATTGACCCTTCCGCGTCCCCCTGAAAACTCCTATGCGCTCATCCCGCCATATGCCGACAACGACATCCCAGTTTTCTTTATGGAAGCATCTCACAGTCTCGCATCCAACTCCCATAATAGCATACAGCATCTCTATGCCGTGGATACCATAGTTGAAGAGACCAGGATTCTTTGGATGGGAAGTTGCTGGCGAATATGTTTCGGCCCCCAAAATCTCGCCTATATCTTTTCTCTGTTTTAGACCTTGAATTTCAAGGGCGTATCGAAGGGCTGAAGATGAAAAGACTGGAACATTATATGAGCGGGCTATCTCAAAAATCTTTTTTGCATCTGACACGCTGCAAGTAAACGGTTTATCTATGAATAGTGGTATACCGGCTTCTAGGAAGGGTTTAGCCGTCTTTAAGTGTAAGCCTCCTTCCTGAAGTTCCAGCAGAACCGCATCGACTCTCCCAACCATCTCCTCAGCCGAATTAACGATCTCAACTCCGTACTCCTTGATGATCTGTGTCCGCTGCGTGAGCACATTGTCATCGACAAAGCTCGAGGGACCAGCCGGATAACCCATCACTACCTTTGCGCCATAAACCCACTGGTCTTCGGATATGCCGACGTGGTTTATACGTTTAGTAAATTCCACTGCGTGAGAAGTATCAAAACCCACTATCCCAATTCTTATCAAGTCCCTCACCACAGAGGGAATTATTTTAGAAGTAAAAATATGCTTTTTGGTTCTCCGGGCGTGTCCAACTATTATTTTAGTTCTTTGTTTATTTCTTCTTTATGCTTTGTAGGTGGGATGTTGGGCTCTTGATGGCTGTTCTAGACTATGTTTTGGACCTTAACTCAGAGTTTAGGGGAGGCTTGAAAGGCCTCTGAGACTCTACATAGAGGCGTTGGTTTTGAAGGAGGTTTATAAGGTGAGCTTGAGGTATGTTGAGGGCCTATCCCTCGCATACTTCGGTGTTCCAAAGTCTACGCTTCACTAATGGGAGGTGAGGCATGGGGGATATTGTGGAAAGGGTTTTGAGGATGCTCTTCAGCCTACTCAGCCCCATAGAATACGACTACTCAATAATAGACTCTACTAAATTCACTGACTGGTTTAAGGGGGCTGCAGAACACTATTCATTAATGTGAAGGGGGAAGCGCACTATTCCCACGCCAAGCTGACAGGTTCTGAGGTTGAGTTTGCCGGAGGCATACCTGATGGCTCATGCTTGGTGATGGGGCATTCGACGCTAAACCAGTTCTAAACACTATAGCGACCAAAGGATACATGTCTATCGTAAGGAGGGGCTTAACAAGCCCAAGGGGATATGGGGCAAGGATAAGGGATAGAGCATACAATGAATCATTATATGCTTATAGAAGCGTTGGAGAGGGAATATTCGGAGCATTAACAGTGGGGTTCGGAGACAGAATAAAGACGAAGAAAAGGAAATCAACAAAAACAAGAATAACCTAAGACACACAATACACTGCCTAAAAATCATAGTAAGATGGGCTTGTAGATAAGTTGGACACGCCCCCGCCCCTTTAAAGGATCCTTAAGGGCTCTGGGCCTCCATAGCTTAATGGAGAAGCCTTAAGGCTTCTGTGATATCGGATTCAGCTGTAATAGCCCCTCTAGACTCCAAGCTATGTTCTGGCGTGCGTGGAGGGCTTGGGGCACGTGTAATGTACGTATAGGTTGAAGCCCTTCAGCTTGCGCTTCAACTTCCTGCTGAGCCTCTTCACAAGGTTCAGGAGGCTCTTGTTGTAGATAGCTCAGCCCAGAAAGATATAGATAGGGTAGGCCGCTGTCAATAGGTGAATCCCCCTTCCTCTTGAAGAGTTCGTTGAGCATATCCCCTCAAGAAGAAAAAAGTCCCCTAACGCTTAAGTTAATAGCATTCATAAGCACTCCTAAAAACCTTAAGGCTGATATATACCAAACGCTCTTAAATAAGAGTGTTGTGGCTGGTTTTGGGGACGTGGCAACTTAACATATAAAGCCTTTATATACTAAGTTGCCAGGTCTGGTTTTGGATGGTGGCTTCGGGGCCGATGTGTTCTTTTATGATTGTTATTAGAGCTGTGGAGATAAGGATGTTCTCCAGGGTTTCCTTTATGGCTTCCGTTGGCTTCATGCTTCTTGATTTCCTGCAGGCTTTGAAGGCGGCTAGGTGGAGGCTTAGGTTATCCTTGCGCACTTCCCTATGGACTGCCAGCAGTGCCTGAGTGGTGATGCCCTGTTCTCGCATCCGTTAATGTGGCATTCCCCCTAACCCACTCACCATCTGAGACGCGCCTCCCAATTATCTTTAGGGCTGTTTCAGACTCAACATCCCCCTGATGGAATATAATCTTCTCCACCACCCCTCTCAACGAGGATGAAGATGACTGGCTTATTCTCTCCCCACGCCTCCTAAGACCCCTCCGCCTATGCTTCCTCCCAATCCCCATGATTCTCCCACTGTTATTCCTACCCTTAAGGCCTGCTGTAACATATGCCTCATCAGACTCGACAGCTCCACGCATCTCCATATGCTTAGCCTCCTTAGGCTGAGCATGAGCTCCTTCAAAGCCCTAAATATGGGCATGTAGCTCCCATCAAGAAGCCAGCTTAGACATGAGTTGTGCAGGCAAAGGAATAGGATTATGAGTGTAAGCCACTCCCTAAGGCTAGAGTAGTGGAATCC
>Ga0105158_1000764_pt1 | contig 13268 bp, 9 predicted proteins | sample LHCtaG_FD_81567 | JGI IMG/M metagenome (GOLD analysis project Ga0105158, IMG submission 81567) | Hot spring microbial communities from Little Hot Creek, USA to study Microbial Dark Matter (Phase II) - LHC4sed_matched | ecosystem: Environmental > Aquatic > Thermal springs > Hot (42-90C) > Sediment... | reverse complement strand
TTTTGTATTCGCTAATTTTAATTAGCGTTAATTTTGTGTATTGTAGAGACAGCAGAAGAATTTGAATAAACTTTTTAGTAAAGGAGGAGGGTGATAAAAAATGGGTATAAATTTGTTTCCTAAAGGAAAAGATTTTTTAGGTATGCTTATAAACCAAGCAGAAAAAGTTCAACAAGGAACCGGATATTTGTTGGAGTTTATAAATAATATAAACGAAGAAAATATGAAAAAAGTTGAACAGGCTGAAGAAGAAGCTGATGAATTAAGACGTATTCTTATTGATGATCTCAATCGTGCGTTTATAACACCGTTTGATAGAGAAGATATTTTTGCGTTATCTCGTGCTATTGACGATGTTGTTGATTATGCGAAAAGTACTGTTGAAGAAATGATGTTGTTTAAAATAGAACCAGATGAATATATGAAAAAGATGGTTGAAGCAATAAATAATGCTGCAAAAGAAATTGTTGCAGCATTAAAATGTATAAAAACACATCCTGGTGTTTGTGCAGAACATATTGTTCGTGCAAAAAAAACTGAAAATTTTGTAGAACACAGGTACCGTGAAGGTCTTGCAAAATTGTTTGAATCAGATGATATTAAAAAAATTTTGAAAACAAGAGAGGTTTATAGACACTTGTCTAACGCAGCTGACCGTGTTGACGAAGCTGCAAATATCATAAGCGATATTTTGGTAAAAATTACATAAAAATTTTTTAGATTGCAATAACCGTGTTATTGTATTGCAATCAGCACTATCTTATGAGTTTTATCAAACCGTATTGTCTCCGCTGATTTTTCATCAGCGTTATTTTACTGCTGATTTTATATGAGCATCATTTTACGCCAATATAAAATTGGCGAACACAAATTATTTTGAATTGCAATAGCCGTGTTATTGCAATTTTTAATTTCATCTTTAGGAGGAACAAATAATATGGAAGAAAAAATTGGTATTGTAGAAGATTTTTTTGCAAAAATTTCTGTTATAGCAGTAAAACTTGAAGGTGAACTCAAAGTAGGTGATAAAATTCATATAAAAGGTCATACAACAGATTTTATCCAAACAGTAGAATCAATGCAAATTGAACATCAACAGGTTGATGTTACAAAAAAAGGTGATTTTGTTGGTATCAAAGTTGAGCAACGTTGTCGTAAAGGCGATGTTGTAGATAAAATAGTTGAATGAAATATATCTCTATTTCTGTTGAAAAAACTCATAAAATTGCTTCTTCAATTATCAAAAAAAATGTTAAAAAACATAATATAATTTTTTTCTTATTATATGGTAATTTAGGTAGTGGGAAAACAGAATTTGTCAAAGGTGTTGCAAAAGGGTTAGGGTTTAACGAAAGAGAGATTAAAAGTCCAACTTTTGTATATGTTAATGAAATAGGTAATAAAAAATATAAACTTTTTCATATAGATTTTTACCGTATTGATAAAAAATTTGTCAAAGATATAATTCATGATTTGTTGGAAGAAATAGATTTGTATAAAAGGAAAACAGTGTTTTGTATTGAATGGGCAGATAAAATTGTTTCTAATACAAAATTGTTGTTAAAAAACATTGTTAAGGCATTAATGATTGAGGTTAGATTTAAAATAATTTCTTCTACAAAAAGAGAAATTGTGGTAAAATTGTGACAGAGGTAATTTTTTAAGTCAGGTACTCTGCGTAATACTGGTAATGAATATCCCCTCTTATTAAAAGGGATAAATGTGAAAAACACACTTCTGTAACTTCCTTCTTGATAGAGGAAACATTTGATTGGTTATGAAAAATAAAGATGTTAATATCCTTGCAGTAGATACTTCAACATATATGCTTTCAATAAGTTTGTACAAAAATGGGAGTACTTATTGTATTTCAAAAAAATCTTCAGACCATTCTGAAGAACTAACAACAAGTTTAGATACTATGTTAAAAAAATCAAACCTTTGTTTGGATGATATAAATCTGTTAGGTGTTAATAGAGGTCCTGGAAGTTTTACTGGATTAAGAATAGGACTTAGTTTTATAAGATTGTTGGCAAAATTTTTGAAAGTAAAAATAATTGCTACAACATCGTTTTCAATGTTGGTGTACGAGTTTGTTAAAAAATATAAGATAAAAGAAAATTGTAAAATAATAACTTTGTTTCCGTCAGTAAAAAACGAATTTTATTTCTGCAAATTTGAATTTAAAAATAATAAAATACAAAAAATGTTGAAATACGGGTATATAAGACAGCAAGAAATAAATTTAGAAGAAGCAGATTATTTTGTAGTACCAAAATTTTTTGACACAAATTATAAAAATTATAATAATTTGGTTTCACTAAATTTTTCGTCAAAACAAATTATAGAATTGTTTTTAGATGAAGATAAAACTTTGTATGAAATAGTTTCGTATAAAGAACTTTTTCCTCTTTATGTTAGACATACATATTATTAAAATTAACAATTTTAAAATTAAAAATTTTTAAAAAATTTTTACCAACTATTGACAAAAAATAGTAAAATTTGGTAAAAATTAAAAAAAAACATAAAATATTAAAATTTTGTGTAAGAGTTATGCAAGAAAAAGATTTATCAAAATTTAAAGAAGTAATGGATGTAAAAGAACTTTCTGAATACTTAGGTATTGGTAAATCAAAAATATACAAACTTATTCGAGAGAAAAAAATACCTGCATCAAAAATTGGTGGGCAATATAGATTCTCAAAATCTGTAATTGATAGTTGGCTTAAAGAAAATCTTATAACAAGAGAAAATTTGCAGTATTCATTAGATAAACTATTGAATAAAAATAAATGAGTAAAGATACATCGCATAGTTCTTCAATACAAAAAAGTCAACACGGGTTTTCACAAAATTGGTTTTTACAAATAAAAAATAGAATCTTAGATTATCATAAACTTGCTCGCCAATTAAATCTTACAATTGAAGAACAAAGAGGTTTACTTCATACAAAATTTAAGTTTGCTTTAACAGGGTATCTTTTGTCTTTAATTGACCAAAATAACGAACATTGTCCTATACGAAGACAATTCATACCTACAATTGATGAAATAAAAATTTTGCCTGAGGAAATATCAACTCAAAAAATTCAAAATGATAACAAGAAAGACGATTTTTTAGTTTTACCTGAAATTGTTCACAGATATCTAGACAGAATCACAATTTTGCTAACAGACCAATGTGCAGCATATTGCAGATTTTGTTCATATAAAAACTTTGTTGGTAAAAATGAATCTGAGATAACAAATAACGAGTTCCAACTTGTAATAAAATATCTTAAACAACATCCTGAAATTAACCATGTTATACTTTCAGGAGGTGACCCGTTAGTATTATCTGATGAAAAATTAGAATTTGTGTTGAAACATTTGCGACAAATACCACATATATCTGTTATTAGAATAGAAACAAGGATACCTGTTGTTTTACCACAAAGAATTACTCCTAAATTGTGCAATATGTTAAAAAAGTATCAACCTGTGTATTTGAATATAATGGTAAACCATCCTAAAGAATTAAATGATTATACAGAATATGTGTTTAATACATTATCTGATTATGGCATTCCACTTTCATCAAACACTGTACTACTTAAAGGAATAAATGATAAAGTACAAGTTTTAGCAGAATTGTTCAATAAACTTTTATCACTTAGAGTAAGGCCTTATCAACTGTTACAATGTGACATTGTTGAAGGGACATCGCATTTTAGAACACCACTTTATGTGGGTATCAAAATTGTTAAACAACTAAGAAGCATAATATCTTGGTTTGCAATACCTAACTTTGTTGTTCATACGACGAATAATAGTAAAGTTGTTATAGAACCACAAGTTGTAATATCAAAAACAAGAAGTTCTGTTATGATAAAAGATTTTAACGATAATATATTTGTGTATCCAGAAAATAAATAAATTTTTAAAATTTATAAAACTCTTTAAAAGGGTTCTGTTAACTAAAAATGGGTTCTTTGAAATACAAAAAATTATAATTTGGTAGCAAAAAATGCAACAACATGGTTGTTGTAGTCCAAAATTTTTTAGTTATTTTGTAATGTAATAACCGCGTTATTGCAAAAAACTGCATATTATTTGTAGTTGCAGACCTTGGTCTGCTAAAATATATAGCAAAGCGAGCTTTGCAACTACAATTTTTACCTATTTTGTAGTAGCAAATTTTGGTTTGCTAAAAATGTTAAAGAAATGCAACAATATGGTTGGTGCACTCCAAAAGGTAAGTTTAGTAATTAGTAGGTGCAGGCTTTAGCCTGCGCAATTAATAAATAATTAACAAAAATCTTTAAAGAAGGAGGTATAAAAAAATGGCAGAAAAAGTAGCAAAAGTAGGTGTGAAAAAAGAAGATGGGTATCTCTACTATGTGGACAAAGATGGTGATGTAGCAAGAGTAAAAATGGCACGTGGGAGAAAAAAAGGTGGAAAACCACAAAAAGTAGCAAAAGTAGGTGTGAAAAAAGAAGAAGGGTATCTATATTTTATAGATAAAGATGGCGATATTTCAAGAGCAAAGATGGTTCGTAGAGGGAAAAAAGGTAAAAAATAAGTTTTGTAAATAAAAATAATTATTTGTTGCTAAAAATAAATTTAGAGAAGACTTGTGAGTTCTATTTTGTTAATCTGATTTACAAAAGATATTTTAAAATTGATAAGTTTGCTTATCAGATTTTCAAGTTCAGAATAAATTTTTTTCTGTCTCGCTGATACAAAAATTGCTCTATAAAAATTTTGTCAGATACAGACTTTTTATTATAAAGATTAAATCTAAAATTTTGTTTAAGGTGTTTTTTATTGTGAAAAAATTAAAAATTTATACTTTTTTAACCATTCCATTTTTTTTCTCATCTTTATTACATTCTGCTATTATAACTTCTACAGGTACTGCAGGTGTTCCACTTTTATGGAATTCAACTTCTACTTGGGATAGTGGGACAATCCCAACCATAGGTGATGATGTTGTTATTAGCCAAGGATTTATAGTCGTTGTTGATACCAAAAATGTATGTTATGCAGCATCGTTGAGTTTAGATAAATATGCTACATTAAGATTTTCTCCTGATGGTGTTACAGGAAGTACTTTGACAGTAAGTGGAGATATATCTTTTAATAATGGTGCACAAATAGAAATGTTGGCGTCTAACAAAAATGATAGTTTTTATTTTTCTTGCCAAAAACTTAAGTTGATAGAAAATAATGATTTTATAATCAGTATAGATACATCTGATGTAAATGTATCTATTAACATCTTTTCAGATATAGAGCTTGCAAAAAATGAATATGGTGGGTCAAAATTTGAAGTTGTTTTTGGCACAAATTCTTTAAACTCAAGTGTAGTTATTAACACTCGTGATTTAACTATTGGAGAAGGTTGCATATTTAATGTTGTCGCATTTTCAACAGTAAATTTTTCTCTATACGGTTCTGGTACACTAATAAACTATGGAACACTTTTAGTTGACTCTCCAGGTAGTGTTATTTTTGAAGAAGTAAAAAATAATACAAACATATATTTTTATAACTCCATTACTGGTACAATATTAGATATTTATTTAGGCCCGGTCATAAATTTTGGATATATGAATTTCATAGGTAGTGATCCAAACCCAGCAAATACTACCAAACCTGACCCTGAATCTGTTACAAGAACAATAAGCATTTCTGCTGATTATATTTTAACTGTGAAAAAAGATAAAAAAATAAACGTAGGGATGAAAATGGAACATGTTGCTGTCCACCATACAGGTCTTTGGAATACATTATCGCCTGAAGGGTACGAACTATATGGTATAGTTTTTATTGGAGCAGAAGCTTCTATTGACGGTGGAGGACATGATTATATAAGATTTTATAATTGTGACATTTCTTCTTCACCAGATACAGGAATACTTTTTAGAAATTGTAGAAGGATAAATCGTTGGTGGTATTCTCAAGGAATAAACTCAAATATTATAAGAAACTGTGTTCGTGCAGGTGTGTGGTTTAAAGATTCAAAGAATTCAGATATAATATATAACAAGATTTATTCAAACATAGGTGGTAATGTAGGATACGGGATAAGGTTTGATAATTCTTCTGAAAACGAAATTTCATACAACGAAATTTATAACAACAAAATTCGTGGTATCTATCTTGAAAATTCTAACAAAAACTTAATTAATAGAAACAAAGTATATAACCAAATTGCAGAAGAAGGTATATCATTAGTAAGGTCAGAAAAAAATGTTATTGTAAATAACGAATGTTATAACAACCGTGTTTATGGTATAGCACTTGAGACACTTTCAAAGTACAACTATGTTGGAGCAAACAAATGTTGGGCAAACAAAGTTGGCGGTATTCGTGTAAGATACGGTTCTGATGGAAACATTTTTGTTATGAACATATCTACAGGTAACGCAGGCGATGTTGGTTATGATGTAGGCTACGGGTTCGCATCACATTCCTCTGTGGACAATTTATGTGTTGATGAGTATTATAGTGATAACAAATGTGGTGATATTTATATTGAAGGTGAAGAAAATACAGGTTATATTTCACAATTATGGTTAAAAAATTGTTTCTTAGGTTCTACTACAGAGTTTGCTAATACACCATATAAACAAGAGTTTACAAAAGAAAATTCTTGGGTTATAAGTCAAAACCATGACAGAATACCTGGACTTACAAGAATCTGGGGACAGTTCTCAATGCCACAACAATATCATGCATGGCATACGGAAAATAAGTTAAAGTTTAATTATTTTGACCAACTTTATGACACAAAATCTCATGGGTGGAATACTGTGTTATCTTCTTACGATACACCAATGTTAAGATATGACGATGGTGGTGTTGATGGTCCTGGGGGAACTAATGATATAACCTCAATTACTACAAGTTCTACTACAAAATCAGAAGTGTGGATAGTAAGTTATGGGTATGGGCCAGATAATGACAAATGGCTGGTTTACGGAACAAAATCTGGCTTTCAAACAAGGTTATTAACTCATGATGAAGATTATATAAGTGACAATGGCGAAGTTAAGTTTAGAATAACACATAGAGCGTCACCTATATCACCTGGTGAACAATATGTTTTTGTAACAATTGCAGAATCAAAAGATAAAAATGTACAAAAAGTAGTTAACTTATGTGATTTCTCAGATCCAAACTATATTGGTGCAAGTTTTGAAAATAAGGAAAATGCTACTATAGAATTTGTAGGTGTTTCTACAGCACCAACTATTGTAACAAGAAAACTTGCTGAAGATAAAAATTATAACATAATTGCTGATACAGAATTTTTTTATTACGGATTAACATTAGGTGGAACTATCACTAAAATTGAATATACAAGTTTTACATTTCTAAATTCTAACGGACTCGCATTCAATAGTTCACCATTAAATAATACAAATAATATCTATATTGCTAACTTACAACCTGCTACAACATACACTACATTTATTACTGCCAACAATGTCATACATATTTTTGACAATATTGTTCTTGATACAAACACAGCATCAACTGCAGCACGGTTCAATATTCGTGCAAAAAATTCTGTTTTAACATTCAAAGATTACAAACGTCCATTCTTACCTGATGAGTTAATTAACAGTACAGTTTATTGGGATCCAACGATTGTTTACAGTGGTCTTACAGGTTTTGAAGATGATGGTGTTGAACCAAATTATGTTGACAGGTTAGGTTCTGTAGAATTTCAAGTGAAATATTTTGACCGCGGGTTAGCAAGTGGTGGTAATCCACCAACTACTGTCCAAGTATGGATTGATTTAAACGACGATCTTATTTTCCAAACTACAGAACAATTCGGTATGACACTTAAAGCAGGTGTAGGAAATGATGGTGATTATACAAATGGCGAAATTTACCATTTTGTGTTAAGAAACATAAACTATCCGTTTGGCAGTATTGGTAGAAGTGGTGGTAGAATAAAATATAGATTCTATGCTGAAAATCCATATAGTGTGACTATTGCAACATATTCGTATAATATATATTCTGCAACATTGCCAGTAGTGTTATCAAAAAATGAAGCGTCAGGTCAAGCAACCGAAATTAAAACTTTTATTGTTAAAGGTACACCTCCTAAGGTTGTTGTTGAAACACCAACTACTGAACAAACAGGAGTAGTGACAATAAAATACTGGTTAATTGACGAAGATGATAAACCTGAACCATACAATTATTGTAAAATAAAAGTTGAATTTCGTGATACTGATGGTAAATGGAAACCTGCTACAAGATGGGTTGCTTCTGAACCAACAGAGAATTTAGTTGCTTCTTTATCTGGTAGTGAACATATATTCATGTGGGATTCGTCAACTGACCTGCCAAATAAAGATGTATCTACTGCTATACGTATAACACCTGAAGATGAAGATGGTGTGGGTAACGCAGTACAAACAGGTAGTTTTCAGGTTGACAATATTGTTGCAACAAAACTTGTGTTTGTTACTGCCCAACAAGAATTACTTACAGGTTCTACTTCACAAATTATAATTGTCCAAGCACAAGATGAAGTTGGAAATAGAGATGTTGATATTGAAGGTGTAGTTAATTTGAATACAACATCTACTAATTATGCTTTTGTAAGTTCAACTGCAAATGTTGACATTGGGAACACTGTATATATGACATTAGGTGAAGCAAGGTTTAGATACAGAGATGAACAAGCAGGTAGCCAAACTATTACTGTTTCATATCCTGGTTTACAATCAGCATCGCAAGTATACTGGATAACAAGAGCAGTAAGCGTGTTTTTCTCAAGTGTTACTATTATTGATAATTATACAAAGTATTATGAATCAGTTGTAGGGTCAACAGTTAACGTAATCGTAACATTGAAAGATGTTGCAAACCAACCTGTATCAAACAAACAAGTTTCAATTTCAGCAACTGGTTCCCAAAACATAATTAGTCAACCTCAAGATAAAACTAATAGTTTAGGACAAGCATTTGCTACAATATCATCTACAAAAGCAGAATTAAAAGTTATAACTGGATATAATGTGACAGATAACCAAACTATTTTATCAACTGCTACAGTTATGTTTTTACCAGGCAGTGATCTTATTGCTGGGAAACCATCACCATCTGTTTCTACAATTGAAACTACAGCAGTTGATGTTTTAGTAGGTTCAACAGTTATAATAACAGTAACACTTAAAGATCAGTATGGAAATATAATATCCTCAGGGATACCATCAATTGGACAAAAACAAGTTTTAATTTATGTGGATAACAAGCCACCAGAAGATAATTTCGTTATTGTATCAAGTTATACAGATGTTAATGGTCAAGTAAAAGCACAATATACTGGAAATGTTTCTGGTACAAGAACATTTTTTGCAAAAGTTGTAGATTTTGATCTTACACTTGTATCTACAGTGACTGTGAACTTTAAAAGTTTGCCAGAATTGTATGCGTCTGATACTTCATCACCAGTCGTGATATCTATTTGGCCACAGAATGGTAGTAAGTTTACAGTTGCAGTAAGTTCTGTACAGATAATTTTTGAAGATTCGGGTGGTTCAGGAATAACTCTTTCAGCACAAACAATTAAACTTTACCGTCCTGATGGTAGCGAAGTTCCAACTATAAAATCGTTAACACAAATTGGTGCAACTACATATCTTATTTTGTTATTATTCCCACCACAGGATGTTAACGGAGAATACAGAATTAATATAACATTAGTTGATAACGCAGGGAATACTTCGCCATCATATACCTCAGTTTTTTTAATAAACATTATAACAACAGAAGATGTTTTTAAAAATAGTGTAATTATTTATCCGAACCCTTCAGATAAAGGAGAGGTTAAATTAAGATATTCTCTGTTAAACCCAGTAAAAAAAGTTTCTTTAAAAATTTATAATATCTTAGGAGAACTTGTGAAAGAAGAAGAACTTGATAATACTGCTGGTGATAAAGAATATGTATGGTTGTGTGATAACCAATCAAAACAAAAAGTAGGTAGTGGTGTGTATATCTGCAAAATTATTGTTGAAGAAACATCTGGTAAAAAATATGTTGTAACTAAAAAACAAGTCGTTATTAAAAAATAGTTCTTTTATGTTATCTTTAATTAAAAAAGGTTCTGTTAACTAAAAATGGTGTTCTTTGAAATAGAAAAAAATTATAATTTGGTAGCCGCAGACTTCAGCCTGTGTAATAAATGCAACAACATGGTTGTTGCAATCCAAAATAATTTTGGAACATATTATTTGTAGTAGCAGACCTTGGTCTGCTGAAATAAAGCAGAGCAAGCTTTGCAACTACAGTTTTTTATTTATTTTGTAGTAGCAAACCTTGGTTTGCTAAAAATGTGATTTGTTCTGAACGTGAATGTGCAGGTGAAATTACAAAATAACTGCAACAACCATGTTGTTGCAGTCCAAAATTTTTTTAGTTATTTTTGGAGTGCAATAATCGTGTTATTGCTAAAAACTGCAACAACACGGTTGTTGCAATTTGCAGAATTTTCATAAATACCATAAAAAGTTAACAGTACTTAAAATAAGCGTAGGTGTATGTTTTTTTATTTTATCTAATTTTGCTGTAGGTGGGAAAAATGCAATTTTTTAAATTTGGATTCAATGGTATGAAAAAATTTTTTATCATATTTTTTATCATAATTTTTGTTTATTTACTTTTTTCTGAAGATAATAAAAGTTCGTCAACAGCATTGTTTTTAAAAATTACGCCTGGTAGTAGAGCTGCTGGTATGGGAAACGCGTTTGTAGCGTTATCTGACGATGTTAACGGTATATATTTTAACCCTGCGGGAACAACTCAGATTCTCTTCCCACAAATGTTTATTTCATATTTACAATGGTTTGAAGGAATAAACAGTAGTTATTTAGGCTTCGTATATCCTTTGGGTAAACAATCTGTTGGTGTTTTAGTAAACTATCTATCTTTTGGTGGTGGGTTTGAATTCCGTGATGAAAACGGTGTTATTATTGAAAATGCACAGGATATATATAACTCTGCTGTTGTATTATCGTTTGCAAGAAATGTTCAAAAAAATATAAGTATTGGTATTGGTGTTAAAGGAATATTACAAAAATATCTTCATTATAATGCGAACGGCTTCGCAATTGATATCTCAGGATTGTTTGTAACAGAAAAATTTTCTTTTGGTCTAAATCTTCAAAATTTAGGTCCACAAATTGTTGTTTCAGATGTGTCAAATAGTTTACCTTTTAGTATAAGATTCGGTAGTGGATATAAACCTAAAAAAAATATATCTCTTAGTATAGATATTGAAAAACCACAAGATACTAATGTTAGATTTTATACAGGGGCAGAATATGTTTATCAGGACAAATATGCTGTACGTGTCGGATATAACCAAATTGATAATTTTGATTTTCAAAAAGGATGGTGTTTTGGATTTGGTGCAAAAACAGAGATAGGGAAAGAAACTTCGTGGGAAAAGACATCTATTGCTGGTGTTGAAACTTCTTTAGATTATGCAGTTACATATTTTGGTGAAGAGTTAGGATATATTCACAGAATTTCTTTAACAATAGTATTTTTGAAATAAAAAATTTTTTATTTAATCAATACAGACTACTATTTACTCATAATCTTATATTGGAGTGGAGGGGAGTTGAACCCCCGACCTTCCGCACGCCAAGCGGATGTTCTCCCAACTGAACTACCACCCCCCAATTATTATTTTATAGCATAATTTTGTTTAAAATTTCAATAGGTCACAGTTGACAAAAAAGTCTTAATTTTATATTAAAACAATTAAGATGCAAAACAAAAAATTTTTTTGGTTCTTTATTTTTTCAGGAATAGTTGTTTTTGTGCTACTATTTCTTATTAACAAATACTCAGTTGTCTTATCTCTTTTTATATATTTACTTATCCTTGTTGCTTTCTATTTTTACTATAGCTACAAAATAAACTCTTTGGTGTTTTATAAAAATGTATATAGTGTTATATCACAGTTAGTTCATTATACTGAAGTTAATACTTTATTTAATTTTATTGCACAATCAATCTCCGCTCTGTTAAATGCAGAACGTAGTAGCATATTTTTAGTAAATAAAGAATCTAACATTTTGTGGACAATAGTTGCTGAAGAACTTGAGATAAAAGAAATCGTTCTACCTATAGGTAAAGGTATTGCAGGATATGTTGCTAAAACAGGTGAAATTGTAAGAATAAATGATGATGTTTATAAAGATGAAAGATTCTCTCCTATAATAGACCAAAAAACTGGCTTTAGGACAAAAACGGTACTTTCTGTACCAGTAGTTGATAAATCAAAAAACATTATTGGTGTGATTGAAGTATTGAACAAGAAAAATAAGACAGGATTTTCAAAAAGAGATGAAGAAGTATTAGAACTATTTTGTAGTGAAGTCGCTAATATCATTAACAATGCACAACTTTATGGTCAAGTACAATTATTGCTTGAAAGTCTGTTGAAATCTTTTGCAGCAGCTGTTGATGCACGTGATCCAGCTACTAAAGGTCATTCATTACGTGTTATGAGATACGCTGTAAATATTGCGAAAGAGATGAAATTAAACAGTGTGCAAATCAAAGTTCTAGAATATGCTGCAATATTACACGATGTAGGTAAAATTGGTATCCCAGATAGTATTCTGTTAAAACAAGGAAAATTTACTCCTGAAGAATATGAAGTTATGAAAACCCATGCTGTAATAACAAAAGATATATTATCAAAAATATCTTTTCCGCCAGAGTATAAGGATGTTCCAAATATAGCATCGTTACATCACGAGTTTATGGATGGTAGTGGGTATCCTTATGGTCTTAAAGGAGAACAGATTCCTTTGTTAGCACGGATTTTATGTGTTGCAGATATATATGATGCATTAATAAGTTATGATCGTCCATATAAACCACCATATTCTCAACAAGATGCAATAAAAATACTTTATGAGATGGTACAACAAGGTAAGTTAGATAAAAACATTATAGATATTTTTGTAACAAAGAGGTTGTTTTCTATAGAACAACGGAAGCTTGTTCGTGTAAACAAAGAAGTATCTTTTGCTTATAGGAAGCTTACTGCTGAAGATTTAAAATCTTTGTTTCCTGTATTAGCGAAAACAAGAAATATATCAGCAAAAGGGTTACAATTTGTATCAAATGAAGAGTTTCCTTCAGGAACATTTATTGAAGTTGAACTTTATTTACCAAACTTTACTATAGAAACAATAGCAAAAGTTGTGTATTCTACAAAAATAGAAGGTAAT
>Ga0105158_1000763_pt1 | contig 13269 bp, 7 predicted proteins | sample LHCtaG_FD_81567 | JGI IMG/M metagenome (GOLD analysis project Ga0105158, IMG submission 81567) | Hot spring microbial communities from Little Hot Creek, USA to study Microbial Dark Matter (Phase II) - LHC4sed_matched | ecosystem: Environmental > Aquatic > Thermal springs > Hot (42-90C) > Sediment... | reverse complement strand
CCCGTAGTAGGGGTCATCCTCAATGTATTTTATGAAGTATGTGTTGCCGAACTGTTTTATGAAGGGGCCTTCATAGGCGTCAACAGCCTCAAGAAGAGAAGCGTCATACTGAACCCTAAACTGAACGCTTATTGCCTTGTGTGAAGCTTGAAGATTTCTAATATTAACTGTAATATTGAAAATTTCATGGAGTTTTTCAGCCATGTAATGTTTGGGAGCGATGTATATCTCGGGGGGTGTCTGCTCAGCGTGGCTTTCAGACACCACGATTAAGGCGGCATTTAGAAGCATTAATTGTACTATTAAAAGTGCCGTGAATTTTTCCTTCACTTCAAATCCTCCTTAATTAACCTCAGTTATAGAAGTAAGTTCTATCCATCTCTTTATTAGCTTTTTTGGCTCTATAGTTAATATTTATACTCTACATTGTTAGCAGCGATAATACCAAATACTGATAACGCAAAATTTTGGTTTCGCAGCATGCATATTGAAAAAAGGGAAAAGGACTATTGGGGGTTCTTTCGTTTCTTCCATAATATGACGGCTATGGTTCCAGCAAAAAGTGTTAAAGCAATGACAATTGAGGATGGGTTGAATTCCGGAATCACCGTGTAAACGAAGTACTCTCCTGCGTTGTCGTTTACTGCTTTGTTGCCAGCATTGTCATAGGCCTCTATTTTGTATTTAACATTTGTGTTAGCGTCAAATCCTGGAATGATGCCTTCCCACAATCCGCTGGTCGCGTTAAAGCTCATTGAAACATCATACCAGTTTGTATTGTTAGTGTAGAATAATGTAACATTTTTAACGCCGGTTTCAAGGTCTGTAACGCTGACAGCAACTATGACTTCTTGTCCGGGTTGAACGTCACTTGGAGGTGTCTGTTGGGGTGTGCCGATGATCGGAGGTGTCGTGTCTTGAATAAATGAGCATATTCCATCAGTTATTTCTGCTATAATATCGTTCTGCAACGTATTTAAAAGAATTGTATCATCATTGTTAATGTTTAAACTGGTGTCTGTTGGCGCATTTGGAACATTTAAGAGTTCAAGTTCAACAATTCCTAACAAACCTGAACCTGACGCCGAATCTGTTCCTAATATTGAGTCGCCGACTATCACAGCCTCTATAGCGTAGTCGCCATCTTGGTCATAATACGCGGGTGGAAGCCTTACAGTACTTTTACCGTAAAATATGTAATTTGTGTCGGTAATGGCGGGCAGCCACGCATTTGTAATGTTCAGCAGATTGTCGTCGACCTTTAAACAGAATTGAAATGAATATAAGTTCTCGACATTGTAAATCCATACTGTAATATTAAATCGTTTACCAGGTGGAGAGCCAATGTAGAATGTAAAATTGCCGTTGCCAGTTTCAGGGTTTACAACTTTAAGTTTTGCCGTCGTCTGTGCTCCTGCAACATTTGTTGCTGCCAAAGAAAAGGCCGCGAAACTCGCTAACAGAAGAACCATCATCGTGCTGCTTTTAAAGTCAAGCCTTAAACATTTCAATTCCATCTTCCTCCATGCTGTTTTAATAAATAGATTGGCCTTCATATTTAAGCTTAACCTAACCTTCTAAAACGTTTATCACCAAAGAATCTAGAAAAAGGAGGAAGAGGAACATGTTCTACCGAAATTTCCGCACACTATCGCCACATCACGGATGTTTACTACTCCATCTTTGTTTAAGTCTGCATCAGGATTCCATCTGGGATGATCAGGAAATGAACCAAACGCAGAGGCAACCACCGCTACATCACGGATATCCACTTTTCCATCTCCATTGATGTCGCCGTAAATTTTGATTTTGACGTATCCATCAATTAAATAGTTATCTTTTAGGTCTATTTCGTATGGGAGAGATTCAGCCTCAGCACTTAAAATGTACTTGGAGCATTCCGGAAGCCCTGTTGTATTCCATATAAAGAAGAGGGTTCTCTCCTCGCCAGGGAATAGATCCTCAATCTCGATAAAGCCTATAGGCATGCTGGTGTTGCAATATAAAGTCACCGTAAAGGTTTCACTAATATTTCCTTCATTTTTAACGGTCACTGAAATGTTTACAGGCCAGCCCGGATAGACGGCTACAGGATACGCTGATAATCCCGTTATAGCAACATCTCGAATTAATTTTCTTACTTCAACTGTTCCATCGACATAGACGTTGTTCCTTAGATCAAATTCGAATGGAACACTTGTTGCTTCTCCACGTATTGTATACACTCCCTCTGTAACTCCAGTTGTATTCCAAACGAATAGCAACGTCAATTCATGTTCAGGCTGCAGATTTTCGACAGTCTTCGTAGATATAACATTGCTGTCGTAATAAACTATGACATTAAATGTTTCACTTACATTGCCCATGTTTTTTACGGTCACCGTTATGTTTACTGGCCATCCTTCATAAACCCAACTTGGTTCTACACTAACACTGGTCATTGCAACGTCACGTATTAGAGTTTGGACATATCCGTCAAACGCTTCATGAGGTATAGAGTCCCCTGTTGAATTTAAAAGCAATGTTCCGTCCAAGTCTAGCAGGCTTGACCCATGATTTTCAACGATAAAAGTTATTTTTGCTATGGATTCAGGGACGTATGTTGTTATTGGGGTTGCTGGCTCATAATAAACTACATTCACCCACAACAATCCTTGCATGTCATTTATTTGCACCGACGTTGTAAATGCTGACTGTCCATGAATTGGATAGATGTAAACGCCTAAACATGTTAACATCTTTGTATTGTATTTCAACGTGAACTCATATGCATATAGGTTCTCAACGTCATCTAATGTTATATTAATGCTAAAAACCCTGGGAGGCAAAAGCTCGGGACTTATAAGCTCTGCCGGGTCAACATAAAGCTTTGCCATGAAAACATTGTTAAATAGACTACCGTTGGCTGTATGTGGCAATAAGTTGCTCTCTTGATCTAGAAGCTCGGTGTCTGTTAAGTCAATCGTTGTTACTCCTATACCTTCTACGTGGAAGTGAATGGTTATTAATGTGCCATCGCCACTCCTTGGCGGGTCTGTAGGACCCAGCCGGGCTGAAACGTTAAGCACTCCAGCAGAGTTATTTATTGATATCAGATAACTTTCAGCTGGGAAAAAGTCGCCGAAAACTATATAGGAAATTGAAATAACTAGCGGGTCATAGCTTAACTTGAATTTTAATGCATAAACGTTTGTGGCATTTTGTATTTTAATGTCTAAGCTGAAATTTTCGCATGGAGTTAAAGTAGGATCAACAATGCGCGGAGGGTCTAAATAAAGCAATGCTGGAGGAATCGGAGCGCCAATAATTTTGTATAAACCATTTTCTCTTGTAGCTTCTATATCTTCTAAGTCGCTATTTAACAGGATTGTGTCTGGATTGTTTATGTTTATTTCTGAAGTCCCTTCACCTATTTCTGGGACACGAATTATTTCAAATTCCACGATCGCCAGAATACCAGAACCTGTGAAACTCCCTGTGAGGAGAGTCTCTCCTACAAGCACAGCTTCATTAACACCATCGTTATCTGCATCATAAAAGGCAGGAGCCAAAGGTATTGTCGACATACCATAAAATACATAAGAGGGGTCCCATCTTGGCACCCATGTATTAGTTATATTCAGCAGCGAATCATCAACCATAACAAATACTTGAAAGCCGTAAAGTCTTGCAACATCATATAACTTTATAGTTGCATTAAACCTTGTTCCCAAAGATGTTGCGTTGCTATAAAAGATAAAACTGCTATTTTCAGTATTTGGGTTTATCACTTTAACGGTGGTCATCGGATCAGCAGAAGCTCTGAATATTGGAAGAGACTGCGACACCAATATCAACAAGCATAAGAAATAGTATACAATAGTCTTTCTAAACATTTCCCTTCTCCCATAGGATAAATACAAATTTTAATATATTAAGATTACCAAACATTAAATTTATCTTCGCAAAAGCATGTGTTAACAGTTCATTTTAATGAGGGCAGTTTTTGATAGTCGTGGAGGTCTTAATATCAAATATTATTTTGTCAATTAACAATGATGTCAACATTTCTGAAAACTAATTCCTTTCTCGTTTCATTTTATATACACCAATTAGTTTACCCAACAGCGGTCAACCCAAAGTTCTTTGCCACGTAAGATAAATCTTTCATGTCTATTTTTCCATCACTTATTATATCCGCTTTCTCATTCCAATTAGCAGAGCCCTCTCGGCTACCAAAACACGTTGCTACTAAAGCAACATCTTTTATGTTAATCCTCAAGTCGTTATTAAAATCTCCGGGTAACACTAATTGACCAAAAATTGTTTTTGTTTCTTTAAATATTGCGGTCGGGTCCTTAATTTTTAATTTAGCAGCCTCTGTTATTGTGTTATTTATAAAAAGACCTGGAAAATCGGCAAGTATATCGAGTTCTCTGTTTTTAATAAATTGGTTATTTATTACGTTTATTTTAGTTAATGGATAACTTCCATAATAACGACAAATTCCTATCTTTGCATTATAAATGATGTTTTTTTCTATCTTTACATCATCTGTGCCGTAATCTCCTATTTGGGTTCCGAGATAAATTCCATAGTTAGTGATGTTTACCAGATGGTTATTTGTTATAGTTATGTTAGAAATGTTTCTTGTGGCTATTCCATGTTCACAATCGATTATTTTATTGTTGTCTATTATTCCATTTGCGGAGAAAGCTACACCTATTTTTCCGTTTTTTGTTCCGTTTATAACGGTGTTATTTGAAATAAGGAAATTTCTTATTGCTCGGCGGGAGGGGATGCCAAAAACATGTATTGGGACATTTTGACAATTGAAAAACGAGTTATTTATTACAGCGAAGTTGCAAGAATATCCATCTACAGTTAATGTAACTTTAATTGAGCTTTCCTTAAGATTATAGAATGTATTATTTTGAACAATAAAATTTTGACAGTTTATAATCATTATTCCATACGCGTTTTCAATATCTCCACCTTCAAATGTTAAGTTCAATATGGCGAAGTTTGAAGCGTTCACAAAAGTTATAAAGGGTTCCGTGTTATTCTCAGGTCTTTTTAAAAAAGTTCCATTCATACCTAATATTATGGTATTTGATTTCGCTTTTAGCCCCGCTGCAACCCATACACGCGAATCAATAAGAACTATCGCGCCTTCTTCAGGTACATCATCAAGCGCTGCTTGAAGTTTAACTTTATCATTATCACCGTTATATTTGCCTGCATTAATGATCATTAAATCTGTGTTGTTAACACCCTTTTCCAAGATTGAAATGCCTTGATTATAGGTGAGGTGAGAAACTTTTGATCCAAATTCATTATCAAAGTATAAATTGAAGGGACTTATTAAGACAGCTAGGAATAAAATGGAAATTAGAGTTGCCGTTTTTTGTAGACGATTGCAATTTTCCATAATCATCTAATAGTGATTATTTAATAGTATATTTATTTTCTAATAGTATATTTCTCCAAAGTGAGATGCTACTAAAGATACATCTCTTATGTCCACTTTTCCATCAGGTTGACTTGCGGGTCCTGTTATATCAGCTTGAGGGTTCCATCTCGGGTGGTCTGGGTAGGATCCAAAGGAATAAGCCACCAAAGATACATCACGAATATCCACCTTACTATCACCATTTAAGTCGCCCGCGCCAGTATCAATTACCACTACGTTTATTGTTGTTGTATTATGAACCATTGTAAAGCATAACAAGATGTGGGTTTGATTTTCAAAAACTGTTTTTGGAAGCACTGTGGTGTCGGTCTTTACTACTATGTAAGGATAGCTCAGCATAGCTTTTGTTAATAGGATGCCATTGAAGCTTGTTGCATTTGTTGGAGCTGTTAAATTAAAGGCTATTTGCCTTGATGTTTGATTGTAAATGAAATCATTTATCAACGTGGCGTTTGAATATATCGTTACGTTATAAATTTTACCGTTTTTTGTTAAAGTAAATAATTGTGATGATGGAAGTATATGCATTATTGAGGGGAAATCTTGGAATGTTATTAGCTGACCTTGTGGGTCTTGTAGATATGTTCCATTTATTGGATTTAATTGGTTTATTCCAGTGAAGCTAATGGACGTGTAGCATTTGAATTTTTGTGCTTTGAAATCTATTTGAACAAGTTTTCCGGATCCTGCTACGCTTGACATTGAATCCAGAGCTACAAACTTTACCACAACACCTTTTTCATTGTCGATTGTTGGGGGAGGATTTATTATTTCGTTTCCTGCGAAAATATTGTCTGAAGGGACTGAGACTGAAAGACATTGTAAACTGTGTGGATCGAATTTTATGGTTATTTGCCACCTATTCAAGTTGACTACATCTGCTATGTAAACGGTTAGAGTGAAAATTTCTGTTGGTTGTAGATATTTTTCCTGTGGTTCTAAATACAGAATTGTTGTCTGGGATCTGGCTATTGGGCTTAACATAAAAATTAGAGTTGCACCGAGAAACAGTAAAAGAGACTTCTTTAACATATTTTCTTCCCTCACAGTATTTATGGGAGTATTCCTATTTTTCCATAGTCGGAGGCTACAATGCTTATGTCTAAGATGTTTACTTTGTTGTCACCGTTTAAGTCTGCTATTGGATTCCACTTCGGGTGACCTGGGTAGGATCCAAAGGAATAAGCCACCAAAGATACATCACGAATATCTACTTTTCCGTCTGGTTGTCCTCCTGGACCTGTTATGTCTCCTATTAATAATACTTTGAAAACGACGGATGCTCGGGCACGTGCATATACATATGGAGGTTTTATATAAAGTGTTGATGCATGAACTGTGTAATTTCCAAGTTTTGCATACATGTTTTTAGTTCTGACATTCATAACGAAAACTCCTTCTTCATACTCTACTTTAGATTGCTTGGAGCTTGAGCCTATAGTAATTGTTGTCACTCCATCTAAACCCCACGACCAACCTCCTTCCGCTGGAAGATTTGAGATTAAACTCAAATAAACGTTGGCGACCCCAATTGGTGCATCATTGGGTATTGTTAAAACATTAGAGAACCAATATGTTTGTGTCTTATTAGCTTGAACTGTTATGTTTGCGATTATTTCTGCTTTAAGCGGTATACCTGTTTCGTGAACTAGAGAAACTGCCAAAAGAGTTTGACGATCAACTAGATCGTTGTTTCGGATGGTAGCACGTATTCCTAACATGTCACCCCTGTTCAGCGAAGATGATGGTGTGGGTGTCACATCAATTACTTCTAAGCTCCATTTTTTTGTTGTCGCGTTTGTTCCGGTAGGTAGGCTTCTGATAAGCCATAAGGTTTCATCGGGTTCGTTAATTTGAATCGCTATCAAACCGTCGGTTACAGGTGCTTCATCAAGGTTTAGAGTTCCATATATAGTTATGTTCCTTCCAACATCATAAACTTCTTGGTCGGTGTAAAGCTCCAGGCGTAGGGAAAATGCTTTTGCAGTTTTAGCGAATGAAAAATGGGTGAAAAGTAAGAGAAATAACAACCAGATAATGTACTTCGGCAATCTTTTCGGCAATCTTCTCCCCCTTTTAAATTTTAGGTTTTGCCAAATATAAACTTATTTAGAACAAACTTCTAGCCTATTAAGCTGAAAATAAAAGGGGGGAATTGTGTGCATGTATTGTTTCGTTATAGTGGTAGTATCCAGATTGTTGTTGTGGCTTCTGGGGTTACTGCGGGTCCGCATTCTTCAGGCGGTGTGCTTAGGAAGTTGACGCGGACTGTTGCTCGTCCGGCGTAGGCGTTGTATGGAACTTTTATAGTGACCGTTGCAGTGTAGTTGGTGTACGTGCAGTATTCTGCTCCTCCTATGGTTACTTGAATTACTGTTATGCCTACTACTACGCCTAGTTCGTCTTGTATTTCCGCCACCATCCATACGTCGTATTCTTGTTGGGCGTGGGTTCCGAACTCAACTTTGATTCTAACTGTTTCGAGGTGTTTGTATTCTGTTTTGTTTGTGGTTACTTTCCATGTTCGGACTAGGTAGTCGTAGTGGAATGTCATGGTGTCACTAATTACTACGTCGGCTACGCTTACTGATGCTACCACTGTCCATACTCCGAAGTAGTTTTCTCCTGGCCATGGCATTCTGAAACATACATTGGCGTGGCCGTCTGCTCCTGTGGTTGCTTGGAATGTGGCGTAGAGTTTGCCCGTGTTGTCGAATACTTTGAAGGTTACGAGTTTGCCTTGGACTGGCCACCAGTTGTAGGTTACTTTGGCTGTTAGGCAGACTTCTTGCTGCGGGACTACTAGGTCCGCTGGCTGGTTGGGTCCTTGTCCGCCGTAGGGGGCTGGGTATTGCATCCAGACGTCGATGACTCTTCCGGTGGCTGCGATTGGAAGCATTCTGTAGGTGCCGTGTTCAGGTGGCAAGAAGCTTATTGTAGCTAACTTGCTGTCGACAAGTATTATGTCTTTAAGGGGTAGTGTTGATTCGTAGGTTTCCACCCAGCTTTGTTTTAGTGGCTTGAAGGTTATTGTAGCTAATACGCCTGTTCCGTTTGGCCATCCGTTGTAGCCTGGCATCCAGTCCCAGCTTCCATTTTCGTCGGGCAGGATGATGTCGCCGAAGAGTACGTGGGGTCCGTACATGGTGTCTGGTTCAAGATATACTATTGGGAAGGTTCCGTATTGGGCGTAGTCTTTGAGGAATGGTCCTTCTTCGACGCTGACTACTTCCATTAGTGTTTTGTCGTAGCCTAGTCTGAATTGTACTCCTATTAGTTTCCATGCGAAGTGAAGTTCGCTTATGACTACGTTAACTTTGAAGGTTTTTCCGAACTGGTCGCCTACCCAGAGGTCTGGTCCTAATTCGATTATGGTGTCTCCGTCTCTTGGGTCAATAACTGAGAGTTTCGGCAGCGGCAAGATTAGGAAGGATTGAACCTCAACCTTTCCGTTCACAACTGCTGCTACTGGTACTGGACCAACAGTGTCCATGAGTTCGTAGTCTACAATTTTTATGTCTGAAACATTTGATTCTGCTTGCGGCGGGTTGACTCCTTGATATGTGACATTAAACTTTAGGGTTGCGACTTTAATGTTTCCTGTGGGGTTTGGATGACCCTCTACGTAGATGGTTATTTGGTTTGGCACACTTGCGTTTATTATGGCGATGACCCATTCTGGATTGGCGACCACTTCAATGAGTAGTAGGATTTCTTGTGGTGTGTTGTAGGTTATTGTGAAGGAGGCGTTGTGGAGTGCCCATCCGAGGTCGAGTTTTTCAATCATTAAGTCCACGCTAACGTGGGGGGATGGAAGCTCAGAAATATTTGTATACTGGTCTATTAGGACGTAGTTGGGTCTTATGGCGATGGTTGGGTTAACTGTTGGAGGAGCCCACTTAAACTCATAGTAACCATCCTCAGGTGTGAAAGGTATAGTAGTCTGATTAGGGTCTAGTCCATACGTTTCGTCGGGGTTGAAATGTATTGGACATGAAAGCGTCTCATACTTTCCCGGAGCCTTTATTATCTCAAATTCGACAAAGCCGAGCTTGCCGGTACCGCTGAATTCGCCGGTGCCCATAATTGTGTCACCAACCAGCACGCTTTCGTAGACCCCGTCTCCATCACTGTCGTATAAGGCTGGTGCTGGTCTAACCGTGGACTTTCCGTAGAATACGTATTTTGTGTCGTCTAATGGTGGCAGCCAAGCATTAGTTATATTCAGCAGATTGTCGTCTATTTCTATTAGGAACTGGAAGCCGAAGAGGTGTTCCACGTCCCTGACCCATACTTCTGCAATGAATCTTGTGCCTGGAGCCGTTGTGGCAGTGGTAAACTTGAATTGGTTAGGTACAAGGTATATTGTTGCCGTAGCTGCGTTTACTGGGAATACACTTACGACCCCTAGAAGAAGCATAGCAACAATAGCTACCGAAGACAAACGCTTAAAGTATTTCTCCATATTTCTCCCTTCTCCTAGGCAATAAATTATTCTAAGCTTCTAGGATTTAAGTATTCTGGAATTATTTTCTACTCAAACAAGCCCAATAGATTCTAAAAGCTGAACTGATCGCCACTACAGCTGCTCTATCTCAATCTCCCACAAATCGTCCTCAAACACAAGCTCCTTTCTCCTAATTCTCTTTATAACTCCCAGGGCGATAAGAACAGCTGCAAAACCACCGATAACAGAGGCGAGAATCACCACATTAGCAGCTTGACGGGGGGGCGAACCATATTTTAGCGTGTAGACGCCATACAAAAGATTAGGCGAAAGCCAAGTCTCCCCATCAAAGTAGAAAGTCCCATAGGGATCAAAATCTATCTTACATGTAACCGTTTCTTCAGATGGAATAACGGCTATCTCAAACTCAATAACAAATAAGATCCCATCGCCAATGAAGGGATCCCCCTCAACCAAAAATCCTGCAGCCTCAATAACCCCTAAAGTTTGATTTACACTAAACGTAAAGTTACTGTTTCTGCCAAAGAAAACATAGCCAGAGCCAGACAGGCTTCTCGGATCAATAACCCTTGAAACATTAAGTAGGGTGCTGTTATAGGTTATTTTAGCTTTCCACCCATACAAATTTACAGCTTTCAGCACACGCACTGTTGCATTAAACTTGTAGCCAGGAGCCACTTCTGTGGTGTAGAAAGTAAACTCTTCAGTGTTGGTTGCAGGGTTGACAACCGCAAAGGAAACAGGAAGAATTCCTTCAACTTGGAAGGTTAAGTCAGCGTAGATGCAATAAATTATTCCACCAGTGGAGTTCAATAACACTGTTTCCTTCTGTGAAAATTCCAAAGTTGTGGGACTCCCCAAAGGGGTGGGTCTAACACCAGTTATGTTAAACTGGAAGAGGGTTCCATTTCCTGAGAAGCCACCTCCACCAAGCAGTTTTGCCCCAAACACAAAATATTCCAATTCACCTTCAAATCCGAAAACCGGCCCTGTAACACTGAAATTTGAACCCGTGAGGTTAAACACACTGTCTGAGGGAAGCCATACTGCAGACACATTAACATAAACTGGGTCAAAATATATTTTCACTACCCATTCATAGAGATCGGTAACATTAAAAACAGTAACATTCACGGTTACCGGAGGGGTGGGAAGATTAGACTTCTTATTTCCTATAGATAACACTTCAATATAAGCAAACTTTATCTCTATCCTTGTATATGGTTCGAAAACCGTGATTTGAGATGAGCTTTTGCTTCCGGAATGGGTTTCATCACCGTCCCAGCTTACCTCCACAGTATATAAACCGGCGCTTGTAAAGACGTATGTAAAGTTGAACCTACTTTCATTATCGGTTTTCACATCTCCCAGAAACTCTGTTGAAGATCCACCACCGGGTATGTTTAAGATTATCTTTATATGAACATTGACATTTGGTTTTGGAGGTTCTATTTGACCCTCTATCCTAACTTCTTGACCCACAGCTGCGTTGCTAGGGGTTAATGTAAAATTGATTTGGGACGGCTCTTTTTCAACAAGTTGCCCAACAATGTTGATTTCAAGGTTTTGTTTAGTCACTGACACATCCCTTTGATAAGAATCGAGAATTAACGTTTCGTCAGGATCAGTAACATCAATTCTTAACAAGGTTGTGGCTGGAGCACTAACCACACGAAGCTTAAATATTCCCAGAAGCTTATTTCCAGAAACAGAGATTCCCGTATACAAACAGCTTGCGAGGTTGCATGCCTCATATGCACCGTCACCGTCATTGTCGTAGAAGGCTGGGTTAAGCGGAATGAACTGCTTGCCGTAAAAAACCCAGTCTGGATTATTAGTTGGAACCCAAGCATTTTCAATTTTAACTATTGAATCATCAACTTTTAAGACAACTTGATATGAGAAGAAATCTGGAACCGTCCCCTCAAACCAAGCGGTAACATTGAATATCTCGGTTGTAGAGGCATCAATTGTCTGGGGAGCCACAAGATAAACCCTTTCTGGGGCAGCCTTAACGTTTGGAGTTTGTAGAAATGGGGCAATAATTAAATGTGTAGCAAAAATGACTAGCAGCAGTATAATTTGGATTTTAGCAACTTTCAAACGACAACCACCAGCAAGGCTTCTCATTGGCAAATGAAATTCAAAACATTAGTATTTAAGTTTTTGGAGAGTCTTGTTAACATTTTGATTCTTTTCTTAAAGCTTGCATAAAAAAGGGGAGAGAATTTGGGATTTGTTTGCTTGTTTATCCTACCCAGCCGAATTTGGCGGCTATGGCTGATATGTCTCTGATGTTGACTTTGAAGTCGTCGTTGACGTCGCATGAGGGCTCCCATCTTGGGTGGCCTGGCATGCTTCCGAAGGCTGCTGCAGCTCTGCTGACGTCTCTAATGTTTACTCTGATGTCGATTAGGTCGCCAGCATAGCTTGTAACGTCTTCTCTAAGGGTTACAACAAACTTGTGTGTGTATGTGTGCCATAATGCTTCTGTTTCAGAGTCGTAGACCTCAACTTTTATGGTGTGGACGCCGGCTGAGAGTGCACCAGTTGTGTAGGGTCCCAGGTATGTAAAGTTGAATGGTATTAGGGTAATGTCTTCAACGATGTATTTTAGGAAGCCGTCTTCGTAGATTTTAACGTCCACTGTTACGTTTGCCAAGTCTCCCGTCGCAGTGTTGGCTTTGGCTAGGAGGTTTTGGACGAGCACTTTGTAGGTGTAGGTCTTGCCTGGGCTTATGCGCCATTCTCCTACAACTGAGCCTAGTGCTGGGGCATTTACAAAGAATTCTTCGAATCTGTCAACTTCGCCAACTTGGAGTGACGGGTCGTAGTAGTTGAATACGTAGGGGCCGCAGCCCACAATGGCTTTCATGAACGGATATTTGGCAGGTGGGTCAACGCCCATGAAGGCTTTGTAGGTCATAGTTGCAGGGGTCCAGTGGCGTGGACTCGGTATGACTCCAGAGGCGATGAGGTATTCTAGCCTATCAATAACTCGTTTAGGAGCAAGCAAGGCTGTGCCAGCGACGTAGTATATATAGTATAGGCTTGTTGTGTAGAAGTATGTGTTGAACTTGTATGGGCCGTCAGCCTCCGAATAAACTAGGTTCGCCCAAACTGATGACCACTTTCCAGGCTTCCACTTCTTGAGGAATAGCATGTTGGCGACACAGTCGTAGGCTGTTACATAGCCGCCGAATGGGTCGCCGGCTGCCACGCTGTAGTCTTGCCATTTAACGTCCTGCCTCAGGTGGAAGGTTGCCATGCTGCCCTTTGTTATTCCAAGTTCAGGTATCGAAACCCAGTGGGCAATCTCGAAGTGTGTTGCAATATATGGAATATCAAT
>Ga0105158_1000762_pt1 | contig 13271 bp, 14 predicted proteins | sample LHCtaG_FD_81567 | JGI IMG/M metagenome (GOLD analysis project Ga0105158, IMG submission 81567) | Hot spring microbial communities from Little Hot Creek, USA to study Microbial Dark Matter (Phase II) - LHC4sed_matched | ecosystem: Environmental > Aquatic > Thermal springs > Hot (42-90C) >... | reverse complement strand
GAGGGTTGATTGATTGGAAAGTGTTTTGGGTTTTGCTTTTAGCATGTGCTTTTGGAGTTGTCTGCATTATTCCATACTCATTAACCATGCAGGCTGGCTTACTGGATGAGTTTCCAATCCCCTTGCATATACTTCTACCCCTTCAGATCACTCAAAACATTGTTATGTTTGCAGTTTTCATTTTTGCCGGTTTATATTTGGCTGAAAAAGTTGGTCTAGGCGCTCCACTTTTGAAGCGTTGGTCACTGGGTGAAGAAATAAAATCCGCTTTAAGGTCGATCTTAGGAGTCTCAGCATGTTTAGGGGCGTTAGCGGCGATTCTGATAACAGCATTAGATTTTTCATTTTACTTTATGTTTCCAAATGAGCCCATATACGCTGTAGAGCTTCCTGAAGCGCCGGTTTGGCAGGGATTCCTAGCATCCTTTTACGGCGCAATCAACGAGGAAGTGTTGAACAGACTTTTTCTAATGAGTTTATTTGTGTGGGTTCTTTCTAAAATCAAGAAGACAAAGGAAGGAAAACCCTCAGAGTTAACCTATTTGGCCGCTATCTTAGCAACAGCCATCATTTTCGGCTTAATGCACCTTCCATCAACAGCCATTCTAGTTCCCCTCACACCTTTCATAATTGCACGCGCCATAATTTTAAACGGTGTTGCCGGAGTAATCTTTGGATGGCTATACTGGAAGAAGGGTTTAGAATCGGCAATGATATCACATTTCACCGCAGACGCCATAATACATGGAATCTTTCCACTGCTATTTTAGACTCTAACCGGGAAACGGACTGAGGGCAACGACTTTTTAAATTGAAGAAAACGGGTATAAAAACTCTGGCAAGCGCCGTAAGCTTTAATTCCCCCTGTCACATGTGGAACAAACTGCTTTCAACTTTTAATTCTAGAGTCTAGAACGTAAAAACCGCCTTTGGTTAGCAAGCTCGCTCTTGTTTAGGTTATCAACCACATATATGATAAAAATGTTGCGAGGATGAGCGGAGGGTGTCATCAACACAATTATGGATAGGACTCGTATTTTTAGATTTTTAAGGCGAAGGGTAAATTTTGCCTCTTTTGTAAAATACAAGAATGCGAGTATGTCCGCGATTAAGCACGGGGCAAGAAATGGTGTGTAATTAAATAGCCATTGAATTAACATGTCACGCCAAAACCTAACTGCGTCCCATAGCGAAGATACAAGAACAATATTTGCAATGCATAAAATCAGTGCTAGTGGCAACAAAACTGCTTTCTTAGACGAAGATTCAATGATTCCTAAAACCAGACTAGGGAGGCCCCAAACTCCAATTAAAATTGCAAAAATAGGGCCTATATGCCATAGTTCGGTTTCCTCAACCTCGGGCTGAACAAAAATCCTCACTTGAGCTGACAGAAAAACCAAAGCCAAGAAAATCAGACCTAATCCCAAATACAAAAACAAACGAGAACTTTTCAAAAAGTTTGGCAACGACATTCGCTCTCTTCCTAATCTTTACTTGGTCGAATATGCTCTGCATACAATGTCATATCCTCGTAATGGAATATGCCCATGACAATCATGGGATCGCCGTTTTGGACTCCGTTAAGCTGTGATTGAAGGTTTGTGTTGTTGTAAATGTAGCAGACCAGCAGCTCTTCGCCAAGTTTAAAGAACGACTCTTCTAAATATCCAAGGTGGCTTACTCTTCCGAATACTTGCACAGTTTGTCCGTCATATTTGGTGGGATTGGCCAGAAGCTTATTCACAGTCAATGTTGATGGGGGCTCTGCACAACCAGCCTGAGGTCGCTCCTCGACCCAGCCTTTTTAAGAGTTTCTGATTAAAAGTATGAATGTAAGTTCAATTAGAAAAGGAACTGCGCTTATCGCGAACGGCGGAAAATGATTTGGTTTAAACATGGTCCATGTTAGGCTTCCAATTATTGGACCAATTATGGCTCCTGTGCTCCATGCAGCTGATGTTAGGCCGTAGCCCTTACCCCTTCTCTCTCTTCCAATCAGATTCGCTATCCAGGCCGAAAAGGCAGGAGTTGAAAGGTTTCCAATGAAGCAGATTATTCCTAGTATCAGAGAAAATTGAAGAACGTTCGTAGATAAGGGTTGTATTAAAAATAAAGGGGTTGCACCCATTAAGCAACCAACTATAACCTTTTTAGCTCCGAATTTATCCGCTAACCTTCCTCCTGGAATCTGGGCGAGGGCGGTGGCAAGTCCCCAACCTATAGAAAATGCCAATCCCATTTCTGTTGGTGAAGTTCCTAAGGCATACATGAGAAAGGCGGTTGTGATAGGCATTAATATTCCATTTCCAAGTCCTGAAAAGAATTCGGCTGCACACAGCAGAGCAATTGTGATTCCAAATGGCGCCTCATTTTCTTCCTTCGGTTTCTCCAATAAAACTTTAGGCTTCTCCTTTTTTCCAGATATTTTTAGGCTTCTGAGTCGCACCAGAAAAATTAAGGGGCAGATTATAGAAATTATTAGCGCTAGAAGTGGTGGAAAGCGAAGAGATAAGTTGTCTGCTAAGTATCCTCCGATGGTTGGCCCTGCGATTTGGCTCGTTATCCACGAAAGGTTGAATATAGCAAATGCCGTGGCTCTTGTTTCCTTCCGAGTCAAATCAGCCACTAATGCATTAATAGCTGGCATGAAAAAACCTATGAAAACGCCCAAGAAAAAGAAAGAAGACAAAATCCATAAGCTGTTGGCAGCAAATAAGATTAAAAGAAAGTTTATTGGGAAAATACAGAGCGAAAACAGAACCATTGAAATTCTTGCAATTTTATCAGCCAGAATGGATCCGGGAACTTTAATAATCGTATTCACTAAATTGAAAACGGACTGCAAGTATCCAAGCATGGCAACAACCATGGTCTCCTCTATTAGAAACTCTTTTAACATATATGGTATAACCGGTCCACACAAAGTATCAGCGAAGAAAATAGCAAACATGATAACCCACAATAAAAGAAACAATGAACCCAATTCATAAACGAGGGCTTTTGCTCTTCCAATTAACGACAAACTTCATGCCATCCAAACCTTATAAATCTCGAAGTAAAAATAAAATCTTTACTCGCCTAATGTTCTTGAATATTAAGCATGCGCGCAACATAGCTGATGAACAGAAAAAGAGGGGAGTTTGCGGGGGTATCTCCAAGCGTCGGTGTTTCTTTACTTTTTGAGCCTAATATTCACTCTATTTCCTCTTTTAGGTCGTTTTTCAACCCTAGAAATATTTAAGCCTAATTTTCGTAAACTTCTGGAGTTAAGATAAATTAAGACTCTCCGCCTAAGTCTGCTGTGTACGCATATGCACCTAATCGTGTTGGCTCTAATTTTCTGTTCTTCTGCGTGGAAACAGCCAAAATTAAAATGTGCTTTAGAATAATAGGGGAGATTAAGGAATCTGCACATTTACTCCTCTTTCCATTAAATGAGCCATTATCCCATTAAATAGAACGCATACCTTTGCCGTGGCCCAAAGGCTCGCTTACCTCCTTTTCCTAGAGAGCCTGCAGTTCTTAGCGCTTCCATTGTTCTCCAGAACGACGTTGTTGAGGCGGGTGCACTTTCCCATCAGCTTCGCGTTCGGTGGAGCGCTGAGCCTCTCAACGATTAACAGCTCCTTTCTGAGCCAGCGGCAGGAGGCGCATTCGCGCCTCGCATAAATGAAGACTGCGACCATACGGCCACCAGCTCTTAAAAGTTTCCCCACGCGGCTCCCGCCGGCAGCTTCGAAACCATCGTCTTCCCTCGTCTCATTAGGCTTGACGACGTAGATGTGGATTCGCCCCGCGGCCTCCCTCATCCTCCTTATCCCCTCCTCATTTGAAACCACCGCGGCCACAACCCTGTTCGCCCCAGCCTGCTCCACGAGATAATCTAGGTCGCCCCTGCGGACGAGCCCGTCGGTGATCACCGCCACGAGGGCCTCCCTCGGCTTAAGCCCGGCCGCCATCTTGACCGCCGCGGCAAGGTCTGTCCCTCCCGTGGATCTGAGCGTGAAGATCTTCCTTGCGTGGGCCAAGTAGTCCCTCGACTCCGGGGATAGGAGCCATGTGATCCCATTGAACGCGATGACCGCCACTGGGAGGCTGAACTGCTTCGCATATGCGAGCAGGCCGTACGCCGCATCCTTTATGTAACCGAGCACGGTTCTATCGCCGTAGAAGGCGCCCGTGCTCCCTGAGCAGTCCACGAGCATAACGAGCTTGCTGAAGCCGCCGGCCTCACCCTCCTGCTCAACCACCATGACCGTTTCCAGAGCCTGCTCCATCCACCTCCTCGGGTCATCCGGCGCCCTAGCCACCGATGGCGGATCAACCCTCCTCGAGTACGGTCTCCACCTCCTTGGAGCCGGCTCCTTAACCTCGTGCATCATCGTCTCCATGAAGAGGTTCCTGAACCCGACGATTTTTCCCCAGAGCGCCGCCCTAACCCTATCTTCAATGGTCTCCTCGGCGCCGACGGTGCCCGGCAGCCCCATGAGCTGGGCGAGCTGCCGGTCGCTCAGCCCAACCTCAAAGCCAATCTCCACCGCCTCAGCCTTAACCCTCGGATCGGATCTGTCGAAGATGACGTCGCAGAGCGGCTTGGGGCCTCTTTTAGAACCACTGTCTCCCTCGCTTTGGTTTAATCCCTCGCGCTCTCCGCCGCCTTCCTGCCGCCGGTCCCCTCCGCCGCCAGCCCTCTGCTGGCCCCTCCGTCCGTCCCCGTGACTTCGCCCGCCCTCATAGGGCTCGACCCTCGATAGGTTGTATATGATTTCGGCGGCCCTGGCGGCCATCAGCGGATCCCTCTGGAACAACCACACTCACTGTATGGCTAGGCGGGTCTACTATGAGGTCAACTTCGATATGGGGTGGGCTGAGTATTTCTTCCCAGACGGCCACCTCCTCAGATGGCATAAGGTGAACATCCTAGTCCTCCCGGAGCTCGACCAGGAGACATTTGACAGCGAGATTAAGAGGCTGGTTCCGAAGCTCAGCAGGAGGGAAAATTGGCCTCCCGGCCCAATAGACAGCCAGACCATATTCATCGTCGCGCGGAGGCCGACTAGAGAGCAGAGCGAGAGGGCCAGGGCCTTGAGGAAGAAGGGGATGATGAAGACTAGGCGCGTCTGGAACGCCCCGAACTGCATCGCCGTCCCAATAATATCCGAGAACCCCAGGGAGGCTGCCGTGAAGATACTGAAGTGGATAGAGAACTTCTGGAGGAAGAGGATACTGAAGTTCTGCGAGAAGGTCGGCGCATTCATGTGGGAGATCATGCAGGACTCGCGAACCTTTTACAGAACCTTCTATTACCTATTAGAGGATCCCCAATATAATAATGGAAGGTAATAGAAGGTTATTCCTGTACCTCGGGCACTTTAGGATGCTGAACGACTACCTCAGGGACCTGGTTAAGGAGGCTGAGAATGTAAAGAATGCCAAATCCGTGATTTTAGATATTGCCCGCGAGATTGCTGCGCGCGTCACGGTAAATCCATCATCATTATCGGAGGTTTGGAAGGGCTTGAGGAGCGCGCTGGCCGCGGCAATGGCTAGGTGGTTTATTCTCGTACTCCCCTTTTAGCCAAAATCCTCTGCCCAAAAACTCTTTCCTAGATGGCTTAGTTAGCGGCAAAAACCGGCAAGTATGATGAGGGCATGACACAATAAATGCTATCCCTAACATATGATGACGATAAGACAAATTTGCCCAGATACAGCATTAGTATGATAGCGATAAAACCGTTACGAAAACTTAAAAAGCGGCGTATGATGCGGTCAGCCAACCCTCACCGCTTACGGCTCTTCAACCTCGCATATGCGAGCTTAAGTCCGCTCCTCAGTTAGCGCCCCCGCCGCCTTAATCCCTGTGGGAGGTGCCGCCGGATAGGGGCTCTCACAGCGGCTGCACTTCAAGGGGGCTTGGAGGGGGTGGAGGCGGCGGCTTAAGGGAGAAGAAAGCGATTGCGGCGATGACCCACGCCACTAGCGATATGAGTCGGCCGACTAAAATTATCGTTAAAACGGCTCCTATGAGGAGCAGGAGCCCGGAGGTCTCGAAGAGGCGCTCCCCGGACCTCGCGGAGAGGGCGCTGAAGGACTTCCTGTAAAAATACGCTCCAACCGCCGAGAGGATGGTGGCGGCGGCGAGGGCCGCGCCGAGGCCGGCCAGCAGCCTTATCAGGCTGAAAGTTAACCCCCTCATCAGCCCGCTTAAAATTGCCCCGAAGAACATGAAGAAGAAGGCTCCAGCGGCGGCGACCTCGAATATTAAGCCGTAGAGGGCGTTTTTAAATATCGCCCCCTCCCCATAAGCGTCGGCCAAGCCCCTTAACCCCACGAGTAAGAGTATCACCCCAACGATCGCCAAGGCCGAGGCGAAGGAGCCGACGGCGAGGAGTATGGCCCCGACGGCGCTGAGGATCCTGCTGGCCTCAAACTCCATAAAGTTCACCACAATAAAACATGTATTTTATCTCTTTTTATCTCTAAATAAATTACCCCTATCGCGGCCAGCTAGCCGGCGACCCCATTCATGCGGCTCATTTTAACAGCCCCGGCGCTTTTTTTTAGCGGTGCCCGGATGTTGAGGAATGTTGCCTGGTTGGAGCTGGCTCTGGTCGCGCTCATCATTTTAGCCCACTTTGAATCCAACGCGTTATTCTCAAGTGCCCCCGCAGTCCTGTGCTCCGGAAGATCGAGGAGCTCGAGCGGCGCCTCAGCGAGCTCGAATCCAAGTGCGCTGGGAAGTGACGTCATCGCTGCCCGCCTCCGCTGAGCATCCTCATAGCTAGCGATTTGAGGCCGTCGATCTCCCTCTTCAAGTCCATAATCGCTTCATTCCTTTCTTTCAATGCCATCTTCAGGGCGTCAACCTCCTCAGCCATCTCGACGAGCGCCTTAGCTGACTCCTCAGCCTTATAGGCCGTCTCGAGCTTTATGATGCAGTAGTCTTTCTTGAACTCGACGCTGCCAACGCTCATGCCCAATAATTCGCCGGGCCTGAGGGCGGCCTCAAATAGGGCGTGGAGCATCGCCCTGTCCCCTGGGTTGCCGGCGGCCTTAACCGTGGCCTCAAAGTCTTCGTGGGCTGGCAGCGCCTCCGGCGTAGCCCTAGCGTCCCTGCCCTTAACCGTCAGATTAATCCACGAAGCCTCGGGCGGCATCGGCGTGCTTCTGTCGCAGCTCCTGTACTTAACGTATTGGATGAGCTTGCGGAGGACGATCTTCTTATCGTGCTTAGTCCACTCCCTATAGCGTAGGTTGCGGTTTATCCATGCTACAGCCCGCTCAACGTCGGCCCCAGTCGCGCTCCTGAGGTCGAAGTCTATTACACGGAGGAGCGCCGGCATGTGGCCAGCAAACTCGCTGAGTCTCGCAGCGCTTAATCCTAGGCTGGCTAGGTGGTCTAAAAGGCGGAGGGCGATTTCGCCGTTGGCGCCGAACCCCGCTATAATCCGCCTACACCGCTCAAGCCTCTTCTCATAATCGTATATGCCTTCCCTCACAGTCAACCCTAAAGAATGCGGAGGAAAGGATTTGAACCCGAAGTGCTGGCGCCGGGTGCGGGATTTGAACCCGCGCGGCCGAAAACCGGCCACAGGCTTAGCAGGCCTGCCCCCTACCGGGCTAGGGTAACCCGGCAAAGGTAACTCTAACTTATTTTGCTAAAGGTCGCCGCTCCAAATTTTATACATTACAATTTTAGTTACACTTGGCCTATATATCTTTTAGTCTGCGCGTCCAGTTATGGTTCTCCATCAGTTTTGCTAGAGCCTCAACGATTCTTTCCTTCCTCTCGTATTGCTGCTCCTCGAAGAGTGTAATGAAACTGTTTTATCAATTGCCTGTAGGGTCTTGAGTATTGGCCAAGCATACATTCGGCAAAGACATGCCTAAGCAGCTTTAGGGCTTTATACTCATCATCAGAGTATATGAAGATTATATCTTCGATTACTTCCTCTTCAAGCCTCCTTCCATTGCGATGTTTTATGGTGCCGGGCAACCATTCAACTTTAACCTCATACCCAATTCCAACCATACGCTTGAGGCGTTCCAAACTCCTGAATCAGTTTCTCCTTCATGATGCCGTCCAAATTCCTGTGGAGGGCAACCTTATCCATGCCTGCTCAGCCTCCCTTACAGTTGATGCAGAAGCCTAGCTCCCTAATCGTTTGGCATTTGAAGGGTTTAGTAGGGTTCTTAGCGGCGTGCTCCACATAGTAGCGGGTCTTCTCAGGCTTAAAGTCGGGTTGATTCTGAAATAGGGGTACAATCTCATCTACGCTATAGCCGGCTGCTAGGTATTCACGAGCTACTGCCAGCCGCATTAGGTGTCCAGCGCCGCCTTCAAGCGGCTTCTCCAGCGCTGCAATCATGCACGGTCTGATTCTTTTGCCTTCATTTTTAGGAAATTTAGGATTTTTAGAAACCTTTAAGGAGGATAATTTTTCACACGCCTTCAATTCCTTGATTATTGGAGATAGTAGGTTTGGATCTAGGGTTTTGCAGTCGTCCAAGTTTGGAATGTGGAGCTTGCGGTCCAGAGCTGCTACTGGAACGCATAAGCTGCCGCTTTTCTCATGCATGCTTAGTGGGCAGCGGGCTAAGCGCTGCAGCTCCCTGTATGCTTGCTTCGCCAGATCCAGCTGATCAGGTTCAAAACTGAACTGTTTCCTCCAGGAAGGCGTAAACATGGTAGCCTTTTCGCCCGCTAATTTGGCAAAAAGCCCAGGAACTTTACCAAATGGAAAACGCAGCTTTGTGGCTTAATTCTTTTGGTTTGAGTTTCTCTCCTGGTTTTAGGCTGTTTGCTCTCACTCTTTAGCTCTGTAGGTTTATTAACATGTTGTATATGTATGCTTTAGCTGATAGTTCTTTAGTTATGGTTCCCATGTTTTTTGACATGGAGTGTTCTCCGTATAGGCGCTTGAATGTTGAGAATGCTGTTTCAGCAGCCCATCGCCCACCATAACCCATCAATCTACCCCACATCTTCTCCCCAAGCTCTTTGAACGTTATGACTGAAAAGCGTCTCTCTGGAGGCCCTCGGTCTGTCCTAGCATTCTTTCTAGGCTTAATGATAGGCTTTACACCCATTCTCCTAAGGAGCCTATAGGACTTTATTGAATCGTATGCTCCATCCACGTATGCCTCGGAGATCAGCCTATGCCTTGACGCGTTCGTTATCAAGCTTGGCAGGGCCTCCGAGTCATGTATGTCATTTGTAGTCACATCCATTGCCAGTATCTCCTTTATTTTAACGTCAACTGCGAAGTGTATCTTAACATAGCGCTTCCTCCCCCCATATATCCGCTCAACCCATCCACCGCATTTATGAACGCTGACTCCGCTCGAGTCAACGGCTATAGCAACCGGCCCATCATATCCGCTCAAAGATTCATATGGGCTTAAATCAAGCATACGCCTCCTAACCCATGAGTAGTCTATTGTTATAAGCCTTGGAATAAGCCTGCTTAAAGCCCTAGTGAACCCCTCAAGCTGCCTATAGGGCATGGAGAAGCGTACAACAGCCAAGAAAACAATATATCTATCCGTAATTTTGAATAGGCGCCCAACCTCACCATCATTCAAGAGGCTGAGCTCATAATCATAGCCTTCAAGAAAATCTAGGCTGAGCAGGAGCTCACCGCTCCTAATAAGCCTCTCACCAACAAGCCTCCAATCCATAAAAGAAAAAAAGAGCTAAACAGAGAAATTAATTAAACCACAAAGCAAAAGTAAACGTAAATGATTTAGCAGGAGGCCTTTTAATGCCTTCAACACCAATTAAGTTGGCTATTGTTGGAGGACGACGTGGAGCAGCATTTAATAGGGCAGTGAAAATACTTGAGGATAAAGTTAAGATCGTTGCAATATGTGATATTTCTGAAGAGGTACTGAAAAATTGGAAGACGAACATTCCTGACATTCAGACTTTCAAGAATTATGACGAGATGCTTGAGAAATCCGATTGTGATGCAGTGTTTATCGCAACGCCCATGTTCCTACACGCTGAGCAATCTATTAAGGCTATGAAGTTTGGAAAACACGTATTAAGTGAGGTTATCGCAGCTACAACTTTAGATGAATGTTGGCGTCTGGTTGAAACCGTTGAAGATACAAAGATGACTTACATGCTTGCTGAAAACTACTGCTATATGCGGTCTAACATGATGATTTTAAACATGGTTAGAAGGGGAGTTTTCGGAGAACCAATATACGCGGAAGGAGGTTACATACATGACTGTAGAAATTTAATGTTTTACCCCAATGGAGAATTAACATGGCGAGGCGAATTAAGCCGCAATTTTCCAGGAAATACCTATCCCACTCACTCCCTAGGACCAATAGCTCAATGGTTGCATGTCAATCGAGAAAGTGGCGACAGACTTTTACATATGGCCACGTTTATGACAAAGCCTGCATCAGCGTCAGTATACGTGAAAAGAAGGTTTGGAGAAAGCCACCCCGGCGCTAAACGAGATTTCTGGAAGCGGGGTGACTCAGCAGTTACTTTGATTCAAACTGAACGCGAAGTATTAATTGTGCTAAGAGTAGATTATCATTCACCCCGCCCACATAACATGACGCACTACCTACTTCAGGGAACCTCTGCAAGCTACCTCTCTCCTAGACATGATAAAGAAGATCCTTTGATATGGATTGAGGGAAGAAGCCCTGGTCAGAGCCCTCCGGAAAGTGCGCCTGCAGAATGGGAAAGCTTATGGAATTACGCTGAGGAATACGAGCATCCCCTCTGGAGGGAGTGGGGTGAAGTGGCTAGAAAAACAGGGCATGGAGGAGGCGACTTCTTTGTTATAAAGGATTTTGTGGATTCTATTCTCCAAAAGAGGGAGCCGCCGATAAACGTTTATGACGCAGCCACCTGGAGCAGCATCATGCCCCTCTCCATCGAATCAATTAAGAAGGGAAACATCCCCGTGGAGATACCTGATTTTCGAAAGAGGTGAGCTGCCCTTATGAAGTGGAGAGTGTCAGTTGGCATGTTGAAAGATTAGAAGCGTATCGAAACAAGGAAAGGATGAAGAGCGTTACAAAAGCTAACGCTCAGAACGGTCCTTCCAACTTTAGTTATGGAGAGCATCAACTATGAGCATGCTTGAGACAACGGGGATAATAACCGCATGTAGGCAAAAGCTCTCTTATTTTGCTGATTATTTGATCAGCGTCGACATTTATGTGGCAAATGCTGATGTCATCCATGTTTTTATAGGCGCTTTTCTTTTGGATGAATTCTATAACTTCAGAGATTTTGTCTAGTGATGGAGGGGCGATTGGTGTGCTTGCGCCGGCGAGGGCTATGGCGGGCTTACCCATCTTCGCTGAAATTATGAGCGGATGAAGTCTCATGGAGATGACTAAATCTGACCAGCCTATAAGAGCCATAACTTCACTCGGAGAATACCTCCCTCTAAGAGACGTTATCTCCCTGCTTCTCCTAAACATCTTAACTATCCTATTAATGGCTTTCCTGTCGTCATCATAAAGCGATGTTGACATTGGAAGGAAAACGACCTTCGCCCCAAATTTCTCAATAAGTTTATCAGCAACCTCAGCAAGCGTCTTCTCAATCATATTGTTCTCTGAAGAATGCTTTGGGCAGATAATCACCTTAAAGCTCCTGCGAGAGGCCTCTAAGTTCCTCGATCCCAAAATCCTCATTAAAATTTCCATTCTCTCTTTCTCGCTTGGAGGTGGAAGCCTGAAGGCTATATCTGACTTCACAAAGATCTTTTTCTCGCAGCCAAGAACCTTCAATTTTTCCAGTGACTGGTAACCTCTAACCACTATTAAATCTGCTGCATTAACAAATTTTCGTGCTAGAAACTTACCGATTCGAGTACAGAATCGCTCGACGCCAACCCCATACAATACAACCTTCTTACCTAAACTCTTGGACCATAGAGCTATGAGGGCGAATGGAATAAATAATGGTAAGGTTAATCGCCAGTCAGTTAGTAGGGTACCGCCCCCAATAACCAATGTATCAACTTTAGGCATCACAGATAGAATCTTATGGAAGAAGAACACTTGAGCTTCATCTCCGCATAGTTTAGCAGTGGCTTTTGGATGCCACGAAAAAACTATTAATCTACTATTAGGTGCAGATCTTCTCAAATGAAATAAAACTCCTAGTAAAAGCATATCATTACCAACATTAAAGTCACCATACCAGCCAAGAATCGCCACCCTCTCGCCGAGCTCATTTAAAGGGTTGCCAACCTCACAGGACACTTTTCATCTTTCCCTCCGTTATACTATACCATTCATCCACAGCATGCTCTTGGGAAAACAGCCTTCTTCTCCCATAATTGCATCTAGAAGCTTCGGTGAGACAATCTCAGAAGGATCAAAACAGCTGCCTACAACTCTAGTTATGTGGCTATTGTTTGGGGTCGTCGTAAAATACATCTTGGTTTGCACTAAACAATCTCTTGCTGCTAAGGAAAACCCCGCCAAACGAAGCAAGCAACAACGCAATGTTCTTTTTCCCACATAATGTTCACCCTTCTAGACGGAACGAAAAAGAGAAGATTTAAGAGTTTTTCAGAATTATTTCCAAAAATCTACTGATCCTTCCCTTTGCAGAAGGAACTATATTTTGAAAGCCTTATTATTCATCTGTTAAGGGTATGTTCAGGTTGGCGTTCATGTTGAATGTTGGTGAGAGGTTTACTTCACCGACTCAATTAGGAGGAAAGCGGGAGGGGAAGCTGGTTCCCACCTGTCTAGGTTTAAGAAGGCGCTTACATAAACCTTTTTCAAGTTAGGTTGAGTCGGTGAAGTCATCCCTGAAAACCTTGGCAACCTTAAGAATCGCTTTAAGGCCAGTCCTGTTAAGCTCAAACCCAAGCTCCTAATATCTGCATCCACAAGCGCATACTTGCCCCTCATGCTCCATCAATAGGATGGGAAGAATATCTAGGGGATTCGCTTAAAAATTTAGGTGGGCCAGGCCATATGCAATTAAAAAATTAATCAGCGGAGACAACGAACTCATTTCGAAAATAGACTAAAATAGATTTTATTTGATTGTTAATGGGCATCTCTCCGCTGTGCACATGCCTTTAGCCTCCTTGCACCATCCGCCCTTCTCGAAGCGGCATACATGCCTCAGCCTCTGGAACGTTAAGCTCACAACGTCCGACCACTCCACCCCTCCGACCGAATGTTTAGAGAGGCTGTAGAGGATGGCTGGCCTACCACGACCACAGCCTTCTTAGAGACTATGCCAGCCGTCATGAGGTGGT
>Ga0105158_1000761_pt1 | contig 13273 bp, 9 predicted proteins | sample LHCtaG_FD_81567 | JGI IMG/M metagenome (GOLD analysis project Ga0105158, IMG submission 81567) | Hot spring microbial communities from Little Hot Creek, USA to study Microbial Dark Matter (Phase II) - LHC4sed_matched | ecosystem: Environmental > Aquatic > Thermal springs > Hot (42-90C) > Sediment... | reverse complement strand
GCGCAGACCTCGAGAACGGGCAGACTTCAATAGCTACTGAAAGTGGTAGGATTAAGCTGAAGCTGTTCCATGGAACATACCATAAGAAGTTTAAAGATATGAGGATTGGTCAAGCTTGGCTGGTAAAGAGGGGAAACGATCTCTACCTGAAGGCTGTCTTCTCTAAGATTATTGAGCTGCTGGAGCCAAATGATAAAGCGATAGCCGTAGATATAAACGAGAATAACGTCGTCTTCGGCTCTGAGAACAGCATCACCAATATTAGGACTGAAGAGAGGGTTATAAGGACAACCTACTTCCTAAAACGCAGAAAGCTCCAATCCAACCCCAGATTGAACGAAAACCCCCTGCTGGCAAATACAAGGGCAGAGAGCAAAGGAGGATTAATGTCATCTACCACAAGAATGCCAGCCAAATAATCACCGAAGCAAAGAGGGCTGCAGCCTCAACTGTTGTGCTGGAAAACCTCAAGAACATGAGGAAGAAGAGAAGCTCAAAGGCCCTCAGCGGAAGACTCAACAGGTGGAGCTTCAGGAAGCTCCAGAACATCACAGACTATAAGGCGAAGCTTGTGGGTCTCAACGTGAAGTATGCTGACGCCAAGGGCACATCAAGCCTATGTCCGATATGTGGGGGGAAAATTAAGCCCAAATGGGTACAGGCTGATGATGTGCCCTACATGCGGATTAGAAGAGGATAGAGACGTGATAGCAGTAAAGAACCTATTACACAAGCACCAGACGGATGTGGGGGGCTTCATCCGTTCACCCCAAAAGCCCTCCCATGATAGGAGGAGAGAAGGAATGAAAGTTTACACTAGACCAGAACGGGCGTTATATGAGTGCAGGAACTGCGGGTTTAGGACAAAAAAGAGCAGCTCAACGCCGCCATAAACATGCGTCCTCAGATGGAGAGGTTTCTCCACCAAGGCTCTTCGAGGAGCTAATGGAAGGCTCGAAGTGTGCTCGCCTTGACAGGGGAAGAGGCCGAGAGGATTCCGATGAACCCGAAAGGAGCCAAGACTACTGGGTCACAAGGGCAACATAACCCCCATCGAAGACAACGCAGCTCGGCCCTTCCTACTGAAGCATATGCAGACTTCTTCAAACTTACCATGAAGGACACAGAGACCTCATAGATAACTTGATCTAAGCTACGCCAAGAAGAGTAGGCGCCAGTTTCCTCATATCAGACCGTACACTCGTAAAGTTTCTCAGGGAAAAAGGTACCCCACGGAGAACGTATTGTTCCCAGCCGACCCTAAACATCCAGTTTTAAATGTATAAAGTCCGCTCCCAGATGTTATAAGCTAATTGACGAAGAACCGTTTCTCCCCACTTAAGAAGGGAGATCTTTTTATTTTCCCCTTTTCATCCTTTTTCTTGGGGGCTTGTTCGTTGTCGCTTGTTATCATCGAGCAGGTTTCAAGTAGCGTTGAAGAATCCTTAAGAAGGATGTTAGACTTCTTCGGCGGGTTAGAGCACTTCACCGAGGGAAAAAAGAAAGCTTTCATTAAAGTTGACTCCTCACCGCTCAAGGCACACTCCTCCACCTCCAACGAGCTTGTAGCCTCAACCATAAGCCTCTTCAGGGATGTCGGCGTCGGCGTCTACGTTATGGACGGCTCACCCCATGGTTTCCTTACGCGCTACGCATTCAGTGTTACTGGAATGGACAAGGTTGTGAAGCGTAGCGGGGGCAAACCACTTTACTTGGATGAGCAAATATCGGTCAAGCTGAAAGTTGGAGATGATGGGTACGAGGTTTTGTTCCCGAGGATCCTTTACAATAGTCTCCTAAAGGAGAGGGAGGAAAACCTCTATGTCTCGCTTCCAAGGCTCAAGGCAAGCCGCACGACCACAATATCACTATCGCTCAAGGAACAACTCAACCTTGTCCGCTACGAGAGCAGAGTTAACAAGCTCAACCACCAACTCCACCAGTTCATCGTCGACATATACCGTCTCGTGAGACCGGACTTCACAGTGATCGATGGGCTCAAAGCAGTTACGCGTGGCGGCGTACCGCCAACGAAAATCATTAATGCTTTTCTTCCACGACTAAACGTGCTGATCGGAGGAGTGGATTCCGTAGCGGTCGACACCGTAGGAGCCAAAGTACTGGGATACACGCTTGACGAGGTAAAACACCTCAAGCTCGCAGACGAGCAAGGACTAGGATACGGCAGACAGTCAAAGATAAGAATAGTAGGTGAGCTTCCAAAAATCGAAAAAAACGAGGACGCACCCCGACTACCGGAAAAAGTCAAAGTCATAGAAGGACGGGACATGGCATGCCCCGAAGGGTGCAAAGGCACAACAATAACATTGCTCGAGGCGCTCAGCACCCAACAACAAATAGGAACCCCCATAACAGTAGTATACGGCAAAGGAATAAACCTTAAAGAAGTCGACGAAGCAAAACCCCCAATACTAGTAGTCGGCCCCTGCGCCATGAAAGAAACAGCAGCCTACTTCAAAAAGAAACACGGCAAAGAAAACGTATACCTCGTAGAAAAATGCGGCCACCCAGCAAAAACACTCACCCACCTCCTAAAAATAACAGGCATAAAGCTCCAAAACCCCCTAAACCCACTTCAGACAATCACAGCAAAACTAGTCGCCCCAATACATATACCAACAAAAACACCACCATCACAATAATCATCCAGTCTTAGACCAACCCGTTTAACGCCTTCATCTCCCCCCTCATCATCAAACAACCTCAGGAAACCCACAGACTTTATTTGTGAGGAAAATCAACTTCAAAATACTCCAACTTACATATCTGCTTTTTGGGCTCTCCAAGCCATCACCTGTAAATTGAAGCCGTCCGCCGATGGCTTCGAGAAATTGTTTAGCACGGTTAAGACTTTCAGGGGTGCAACCACATATCGAAGGTCGATTTTGACGCAGAGTGAACCCCATTGCTCTCTCCACCACTTAGTTCGCCGAGAAACGAGGAAAAGGTTTAACCTTCCAGCAAACCTCGCCATCAGGGAGGGAGCGGAGTTGCCAAAGCTTACAAGCAAAGGAGAGATAAGCTCCTGAAGTTTACAAAACTTTCCATGGACTTGATGAGCGGCTTTTCAGGCTTATCTATACGCCTAACAGGCTCTGTCAATTGCTAGGAACAAATGACGGCTCTAAAATTAAACCATCGTGATTCACCCACAAGTCCATGTGCTTCAGCCGTGGCAGTCGACTAGAGCATGTAAAAACTTTTTAGATATACCGTTTTTCCAAAACTTATTTAAGAGAAAAAATAGCTCCTATTTTTAAAGGAGCCTCCGGAGGGCTCATCGGAGGGGAAGATTTGAAAAGAAAAACCCAGCTTGCAACCCTAACAATAGTTCTTGCACTCCTACTCCCAACACTCCTACTCCTACCAAATCAAAACATCACCTCCATCCCTATAACAACACCCACCCAGCTAAAAACACCCTTAACCCCCCCACAAGACGCCCCACCATGGTGGAACACCGCCTTCAAGTACAGGATACCTATAAACGTGACCAACAACGCCGGTGTAAACGCGACGATCCCGGTAGACGTATACTTAAACTTCGCAGAGCTAGGGGTAAGCTGCCACAGGAACAGCGTGAGAGTTCAACTCTGGAACGGCTCCTCATGGCTCCCCGATCCCGGAACACCATACCAAGTATGGAACGAGACCCTTAACGGCAACAACCTTCTAACGGCAACTATAACCTTCCACGTCAATCTCACAGCCTATCAGACAACAACCTACTACATATATTTCAGCGACGAAAGCACTAATGCGCCAATATTCACACCACAGGTTAGCGCCACAACTGCAGGCTCAACCATAACGGTGACAGGAACAAACTACAAAGCATACATATACAACAACAACTACGGAGGAAAAATATTCGAGTGCTACGATACTTTTTATGAAGGCAACTGGAGCACAACACCTTTCCATAACAACCCAACATTTACGGAAAGGTGGCGCTGGTTGTTTTTCTGGTTCACCACAACGTACACTACTAGTGGTTCTCCATCCAGTGTTTCCTTAAACTATAGTTCCGGGCCGCTCTTCGTCGTGGTTTCGTCCCGCGTCCCGTTTAGGAGTGGTAGTACCACGCTGGACACTTACGCCGAAATAACCTATAGGTTTTTTGAATGGGGCTGGATATGTAACACGACAACAATATTCCAAGACTCTTTCAGTAGCCCTACTGACTATGTTTCTTCATACTTGAGTTGCGGTTACTCCTTTGACCCCGGAATAATGCCGAAGCTAGTATACAAGACCGCCGGCACCCGCTACGTTGTGGAGCAGATGAGCAGCGGAACTTATCCCTTAGGTTCATCAGACTGGTTCTGTACGCTGAGCGAGTCGAGTGGGGTTGCTGCAGGTATAGTTGACGTCGTTCCTCCGCAGTCCCACGTCACAAGTCCTTCATCCATATCTTGGGGTTTCACCGTGAACTATAGTAGTAGTTCGGAGAACTGGTACAGGAGCACCACGGTTAGTCCAATATACGTTAACCCCGGAGACTGGATAAGTGAGTGCTACGCATTTTACGTCTGGAACGGAACTCAGGGCTCAAGCCCATTTGAGAGCTTTGCCGATGCCATGAAGGCTAGGTCTATATCCGTTGGCGGTGTTGAGGAACGGTTCTTCAACCTAACTGTCCACGTTGCAGACGCCGACGGCCGGGATCTGGGAGGCGCCCTCATCGAGGTGAGAAACGCCACGGATAACGTCCTCCTCCTCAGCAAGACGGCGAACGAAACCGGACACGCCACGTTCTACCTGTACGCTGGCAGCTACAACGTCTGCGTCAGCTGGAACGAGACACACGAAGGCATAAAATACCAGACGTACACCAACAGCACAATAGTCGGCTTGAACGGACACCAATTATTAGAGGTCCAGCTGGAAGTGGTCAACCTCATATGCCACGTCATATACCCCTCGGGCAGCAACTTCCCCTACATCAACGTCACAGTAACAAATACGTCGGGGCTCGTCTCCTCAGGATTCACTAACGCCACAGGACACATACACTTCCGCCTCCCGCCAAACACATATAACATATACTTCTACGAGAATGGTGTGCAGAGACACGTTAACGGGTCAGATTACTGGAGTGTGTCTCTTAACTCCTTTACGAGCTTAACACTTGCCTGCACCGATTATGCCGCTGCTACAAGGACTTTCATAGTAGTTATGAATGGGACCGTGCTCACGCGTACCTGGACCCCATACAGTTTTCCGCTCATGGTCAACTGGACGTATGATGATGGAACAGCTGTGAATCGCTCAGAGAATTTGAGCTACTACTTGAAGTATAGGGTTACTGATTCCTCTTCGGGTCAGGTTGTCCTAGACTGGACGAACCTGACGCAATCCTATGGGGTACCAATCTACTATGTGGCCAACCTCACTGGTTTGCTTTTTGGTGGCACAGCGTACGTCGTCGAGTTTCTGGCGGGCGGCTCAGGCCTTGAAACCAGAACAAATCTCACGACGATCATAGTCGATCCTGTCGAGTTGAACGATTTGAATGTTCGGACGCCGACGCTGGCGGGACTCTACTACTGGAACGACACTGACATCCAGCTGCAGGTTAGCGTTTATGATAGCGCTAATGGGTTCCCGGTTGTGGGGGCGAACGTGGCGTGGTCTATTGGTGGGTTCGGGTGCTTCCAGCTAAGCGACAACGGGGATGGAAACTACACGGGCAGCATACCCAAGGACCTCCTTCCCCCAGGCCGCTACACCGTGACCTTTAGAGTGGAGTGCACCAACTACACCACATACTCGAAAGACAGGATTCTCGATATTTACGCTAGGCCTATTCAAGTGGCCTTCAACCCGTCGTACGAGGTGTTTTTCGGCGACGACTTCACCTTCTACGTTTACTGCACCGATAAGCTGACGGGTGCCCCACTGCTCGGCGCCCAAGTTACCTACTTCATTGAAGGAACAGACTTTATGGGGCTGCTTGTTGACCAACAAAACAACGGAAACTACACCGGCGTCTTCTCAACTTCTCTTCTCCCGTCCGGGGTCTCCTATAGTGTGAAGTTCAGCGTCTTTCTCACAAACTACTCCTTGAAGGAGGACAAGTTGTGGCTCTTCGTTAAACCCATCCCCATGGCTGTTCAGGACGTGCGTGTTTCGGAGACGCGGTGGAGGGAGACTCTTAACCTGACGGTAACGGTTTGGGACACGCACAACAACGTTCCACTCACGGATGCCGCGGTGAGCTGCACAATACTTCGGGACGGCTCACCAGTCCTCGCAGCCAACCTTACATCCTTGAACAACGGAACCTACACTCTTAGCGTCGACACAGCTGGCATGCTTCCAGGCAAGTATACCGCTGTGTTCTACGTGAGCAAGGAGAACTATTCTGCCCAGCCGAGGCAGGTGGACTTCGAAATACTGAAAATAGCAGCTACGGCGACGCCGACGAACTTCATGGTTCTAGGCGGCTTCAACCCCTACCTAGTTCTGGCTGGAGGTTATGGTGAGGTCGAAAACAGCGTCCCCTTCGTCGTTTTGTTCTTCGAGTACAGGGACTCCAGTGGCAACCCTGTCCCGGGGGCCACCATGACCGCTAATGGTGTTCCTCTCATGTACGTTGGTGATGGACGCTACATGCTGGTTGTTCCGACGTCTCTTTCCCCATCGACCATACCTATCGCCATCAGCGCTTCCGCTGAGAACTACGAGTCGGCTCAGACGTTTCAGGTTCTCACCATCAAGGAGAGAAGTGTCGCTATACCCGGCTTGAACGTGAGGATTCCGTTAACGCTGTTTATCATATTGGGTTTGGCTGTTATTTCGCCGCCGGCCAGCCTTGCAGGGTACGTTTACGTGAGGAGGTTGAGGACTCCACCAATTATAAGGAAGATTGACAGGCTGATAGAGGCAATAGAGAAGGGTGAGCCGTTCGAGGTTGAGAAGCCGCTGTCAAGGATGGAAATGGTTAAGGCTCTCCTCTGGGAGGAAATGGCGCTTATAGGTGTTGAGCCGAAGGTTGCGGCTTACGTGCCTGCCGAGATCGCCGACAGGCTTGTTCCACTGCTTGTGGAGAGCGGGCTGAGCGAGGAAGCCGCTGTCGCCCTTTTAGGAGAGCTGAGAGCTAACTTGCCAGCTGAGAGGGAGCGGCTACTTGCCTCCGTAGGAATACCGCCGGACATAAGCGCCATAGTACTGAGGGAGCTTGAAAAAGAAGAGGAAGAAAAACGCCAGTAATCCTTTTTTTTCCTTAGATTTATAAGGAAAACTTTTATGTTTTCGTTAGAGGGACTGCTGAGGTTTATTGGTTTGTCTTGCCAGCCTTTGAGGGGGGCTATCACTTGTCATATGAGCGGCTTGCGGAGCTTCTTGAAGCTGTGAAAAGCGTTGTGAGAGACTTCTTGGTTGTGGTAGCCGACTTCATAGAGCATGTCCTCTCTGATTTGAATTACCGTGGCGGTGGAGCTAACGCGGTTACTGAGCGATTGAAACTTTGGAGCGACGCGATGCGTGAATTTTCACTCTTAGCCGGGGACTACATTCAGGTTGTTTATGAGGCGCGTGTTTTCACGAGTCGCCTCCTGTCCCTCCTAGAGCCATCACCTCAAGGTGGGCATCCACGCCCAACCGTTAATCTTGGTTCCGCTAAGCTTTTTCTGAAGGAGCTCATAGAGGAGAATTTTCTGAAGTTTGATGAGCAGGTGAACTTGGTTTGGGGGCGCATGCTTAAGCTTTCCAGTATTATCGCCCCGCTGTATGAAGATGTAGCGGTGAAGCTGAAGAGACTGGTTGGCGAGGAGATTAGGAGATGGGTTGGAGAGGGAAGCAGCGTGATGGATGCTTACGATAGGGCTCTTGAAGCGGGCTGCGAAGAGGAGCTTGCGAAGGAAATCTTGAACTTATTGTTCGGCCCGAGGCTCCTCCTAGACGGGCTAAGAAAGATTGCCTTGACGTTCGACATGAACCCTGACCCAACATCGCTTCCACTTGACCGCCTTTTCGAGATAGTAAGCATAATGAGAGAATCCGTCCCTGACATTTTAAGGGGACTCGAAGCCCGGCTAATCATCCACCGCTACTGGGTGAACACGCTTTTCCACGTTTTAAGAGTACTACATGGCTCTGACCGTAACGCGTCCGCGCTCCTAGACCAGCTCATGGATGAGGTAGCACGGTCAAGAGGCGAGAAAGCAGTTCAGAAGCTCTTGCCTGAAGACGTAAACTTGGAGGAGCTCAGGGCGGGACTCGTGATAGCGCGAACCAACATCGTAGACTCCCTGAGAGAGCTCCCCTACTACAAGCTCATGGTGGAAAAACTCTTCACACTCCTAAACTTGGTCAACATTCCCATTATAAGAGAGCTTTGTGAGAGAGAGCTTGAACTGGTGCGCCGCGTTGAATCCTCAATCAGCCAAGCGCTGAGGCTGACCAAAGATGCCAACCTCAAGGCCTACAAGGCAATGGAGGAACTTAAACACCTCAACTTGGAGGTTAAGTAGTGTAACTCTCCCCAGTGTCAGCTTTTCTCTCCATCTTTCCACTCTTAATAGTCCTTGCTATAAAATCAGCTACGAACTCAGGGTTCTCCCTGAACATCGCGACGATAGTCTTCCTCAAAAGTTCATCGTCCGGGAGCGGGTCGACGAGCATTTTTTCTATCCCTGCCAACAACACAAACTCAACGTACTCTAAGTTGTCTCTAAAAGTGTCCCCCAGAACCGCGTCCACTATCTTTTTGAGGGCTATAAGCCTGCGGTAGCTCTCCTCCGATATCTCAATAGCAACCATACCTAACACCGGGAAAACTAAACCAGACAAACTTCTAATAAACCTCTCGAAAAAGCACGCTCATTCCCTCTCATATTCCTCAAAAATCCCCTCACCAATTACGACGCAATGTGCTACGTCAGCCCACGTTCTATCTAATCTTAAGGGCACCATCCCACTGAACCATTAATCCTCCCCGGGGGGAATACTTGCAGATTCTGTCTTTCAGAGGCAACTGTCTAGATGGTTGGCTAGCGTTAGGTAGGATGAACCCTTCTTGAAATGGGTTCTAGAACTACTCTATAGGTATCAGCTTCGTCTTGAAGTATCCTTCAGTCTCGTCTACCGTCAACGCGTAAACTCTCGTCGGCGGGTTTACACCTTGAAGCGTCGTAACACCGTTGACTTCCTCCAGCCTTAAGTGTGTGTCTGCCATGTGGAACAACGCTTTCCCACGCGTCTGCCCCCTCTTAACAACCAAAAACAAAGTGTACCCGTTCACTCTTGAAGACTCGATTATCCTCCTAATCATCTTGATCGCCTCGTCACAGCCGTAGATATGCTCCAGAACGTCGGCTCCAACAAAGATTACAACATCCCTTGACGAGAGCTCCTTTAACGCTTGGCTGGCGACGCTGATCACCTTTCCCGCGTCTTTGATGATGTTTTCCCCGTAAAGCACATGAACACCTTCTTCCTCCTCGCTCCCTGCAAACTGAACTATGTGAATGTATTTCTGCATGACTGTTTCATCCTTGAAGAATGGTTTAAAGGAGCTTTCTACGTCGAGGCGGGTGAAACCAGCAGAGGGAATGAAGACCGATGGGCATCCCTGCATAACAGCGTTAACGACGGAAGGTATAACGATCCATCTGTAATCAGTTCCCACGCCAATGCCCACCTCAAGCATGGTTACCTCCCCCCTACCTAAGCCGCCGCTCAGAATTTCATCCAGCTCATCTATATTTGTGGGAAGCTTCCTACCTGCCTTCTTAATGGGCGGTGGACTAACCCTATCACCTAACTCATATCTGCATGGCTCGATCAACCTGAAGTTGCCATCCTTAAGCGTGAAGCACCTGGCGGGAAACATTATCTTCTCCCCTCTAACCTTCTCGATGGTGATCTCCCTCAACAAGAAGCTCCCGGCAAGCCTCCAGCGCAGCGTCACGACTCCATCCACAACATAGTCCAGCGGGGTTTCCCCATTTTTCTCGACTACGAAGACCATGCTTGAACCAGTTGCCTCCCCCATTTCGAGCATCAGCTTTTCCAACTGAATATCGTCATAAGGCATGTTGAGAGCAAATTTCAATGCGTCCAAACTGTCAAGGACTGCAACTCTCGGATCGGCGCCGTCTTTAAGCTTAAAGTAGACGTACTCGACGAACTCGGGGGCGCTAGCATACTTAAGGGGTAGCCTCCCCCCTTTCGGAGGAATACTCGGGGCTCTCGCATCAACGAACCCCTCTTCTCCAAGAAACCTTTCAGCCCAAGGAAAAAACTTGATGAAAGAGTTGCGAGAAAGCCTAGTTGACACGTAAACTGGAGTGCCGCCAGAAAACTCCTCAAGGAGGGATAAGGTGAAAGCAGTCTTCCCACTCCCAGCCATCCCCTTCACAAGTAGGGAACCACCTTCCTCAATCAGCCTCTTAACTTCCTCCGGAACATGCCTAACAGAGCCTATCAATAAAGACCTCCTCCATCAAAAATCAACAAAGAAACCCTTTTTTACGAAGATAATAAGAGGCCGTCATGACAATTTATTTTTTTCCAATTTATGTCGGACAAGGACGAAATTCCTCTATTTTAGTAACTTAATGTTTTTTCATTCTCCATAATGCCTATAAGTGAAGAGGCGCCCATTTCTAGTTAAAAATCTAGGAGGGGTTTAAGGAGTGAGGACGGATGAGAGCTACGAGAAGCTGATGTTTGACTACGTGAAAAATATTTGCGAGGAATTCGGCCCACGCGAGTCTTGTTCCCCCGCCGAAGTCGAAGCCCTGAAGAAGACGGGTAAAATCTTAGAGGGGTACTGTGACTCCGTCGATGTTGAGGAGTACGAGTGTCATCCTAGAGGCTTCTTGGGATACATAAGGTGGTTCATATGGCTTTACATTGCCGCGTTGCTTCTCTATTGGACTGATTGGGCTTGGTGGTTTGGCGTGAACCCTGCATCACTCTGGTTCCTCTCCATGATCGGAGCAGCGATGATAGCGTTCGCCTTCATAGTGCTATTCCTTCAATTGATGTACTTGGCAGAGTTTGTGGATCCGGTTTTCCCGAAGAAGCGCTCCCTTAACGTTATTGGGAAGTTGAAGCCTAAGGGGGAAGCCAAGCGCCTCGTGATACTGGGAGCTCATGTCGACTCAGCGTATGAGTTCACTCTTTCAAGCAGGCTCGGACGAGGATCGTACATTGTAATGGTCGCAGGAATAGCGGCGTCAGCCTCCTTGATGATAGCCTCAGCTCTTAAGTTTGTAGGCGTCTTACTGATGGGCTATCCAGCCCCATTCTGGCCGACCCCAGTCCCTGCCCTAAACGCCGTAATGTATCATGCTTCATCTATACTGAAGGCGGCGTTCTGCATGCTCGACGCTCAACTCTTGCTCTGGCTGGTTGGTGCAGCCTTCGTCTTTCTCGTCTCCTACTTCTTCGTGAACACAAGAAAGCTGTCTCTGGGAGCAAACGACGACTTGGCGGGTGTGGCAGCAATAATAGGTGCGGCGAAGTACCTTTCCAAGAACAGGCCCGAGAGAACTGAAGTCTGGATAGTTGCTTTTGGCAACGAGGAGAGCATGAGAGGATCAAAGAGGTTCGTCGAGAAGCACTATAAGGAGCTAGCCGAAAGGAGGGCTTACACGGTGAACGTCGAGATGGTTGGGTGCAGCAGTCCGCTTGTCGCCTCAACGGCTGAACCAATGTTCCTAGCTAAACACTCGCCTGAAGTCTACAAGCTACTGGCTGAGGCTGGAAAAGTTGCGGGGATACCCGTCAATGTTGGAGCGATGCCCTTCGGGGGCACAGATTCAGCCAACTTTTCACGCAAAGGTCTCTTGGCAAGCGCCCTCCTCAGGATAGGAAAGGAAACAGAGTCTCTTTGGCACACCCCAAATGACACGCCTGAAAACGTGGATGCAAGAAAAATAAGAGAAGCATTGGAAGTTCTGCTTGAATTCGTAAACCTAGTCGACAGGAAAAAGTAAATTTATCCTCTTTTATTTTTACCATTTTTCGGGGGGCAGCGTGTTGGAGGTTTACATCGTCGCCGTGGGCGACGAGCTTTTATCTGGACGTGTACTGGACTATAACACTTACTGGCTGGCTAAACGCCTTTCAGGGATAGGTTTTACGGTCGTCGGCGCCTGCATGGTTCCAGACGAGAAGGGCGAGATAGCTGACGCCGTGAGGCGAGCCTTGTCCAAGGCGGACGTCGTCATCACCACTGGTGGATTAGGGCCGACTCCCGGCGACGTAACACTTGAAGCGGTGGCGGAGGCGCTAAACCGCAGGCTCGTCCTTAGCAAGGAAGCCCTAGGAATGGTTGAGAGCCGCTACAATGAGCTTTACGATCTTGGACACGTTAAGAAGCCGGGGGCAGGTGGCGAGAGAGCCAAAATGGCGCTCTTGCCTGAAGGAGGGAAGCCTGTGTTTAACGAGGTGGGAGTGGCGCCTGGGGTGGTCGTCGAAGAGGAGGGTAAGGTCGTCGTAGCCCTACCGGGCGTCCCGTCAGAGATGATGTACCTTCTCGAAAAAGTCATACCTCTCCTCGAGAAACCTGAAATTGTTTACAGGAGTGCCGAGGACTTCATCGATGAGGGAGACGAGTCACTAATAGCCCACGCTCTCAGAGAAGTCATGGATGAGCTCCCAGGCGTGTCCATAAAGACGTATCCCTCCGGCTTCGGCGGCAAGGTGAGAATGAAAGTGATCGCCTCAACAAAGGCGAAAAGCTGGGAGGAGGCAGAAGAAAAGCTCGGTAGAGCCTTAAGCCTCCTCAAAGAAAAAATTTTGAAGCGCAAAGTAGAAGGTTCACGCTCGTAGGATTAACCAGGTGCAAGTTACGTGGCTAAATCAAGTTTCTATGCCGAAAAGCGACTTTACGATGAATCCTAAGGCGAAGCTTATGGCTGCCACCCCGAGGCTTACCATCAATGTTTCGAGAAACCTCCTTCTGAACGGCAACTCTTTCGCAACCGATATGTAGAATGAGAACAGAAATATGGCGGCGACAGCGCTCATGACGGTTAAGCCTAGACACACGTACACGTTTGTCAAAACAAGAAATGGAAACACCAGTAGCAATACTGTGGCGATGTAAGTGGCCCCAGTGTAGCCGGCAGCCCTAAGCGGGCTTCTACCATCCCCTTCAGACTTTGTTGACAGATACTCTGACGTCGCCATAGATAAAGCAGCAGCGATGCCTGTAATTAATCCCACCATCGCAACCGTACGCGCATCTTGGAGGGCGAGCGTGAAGCCCGCAAGCGCCCCCATGAGCTCAACG
>Ga0105158_1000760_pt1 | contig 13302 bp, 17 predicted proteins | sample LHCtaG_FD_81567 | JGI IMG/M metagenome (GOLD analysis project Ga0105158, IMG submission 81567) | Hot spring microbial communities from Little Hot Creek, USA to study Microbial Dark Matter (Phase II) - LHC4sed_matched | ecosystem: Environmental > Aquatic > Thermal springs > Hot (42-90C) >... | reverse complement strand
CTCTCCGTGTTATGTTTCCAAAATAGATTTGCTGGAGCTATTGCTGGATCATGAAAGGCGTTTGAGGAATCTGGAGTAGTTGAGGTCTTACCTTGAGAGTCGAGGAGCTTGAGGGCGTTTTTGAACGCATACTGAGCATGCGGGAGAGCTCACTGAAAGTCTTGGTCTATATTCTGGTGAAGGGGGGACAAATTACTCCTAAGGAGATCGTTGATGGAACGGGGTTGAGCCAAAACAGCGTCTGGAAGGCTGTTAGGCGGCTTGAGGCTGCAGGCCTTATAAGGTCTCTCGAGAGGGGGAGCTATGAGGCGAATTATGGTTTAATACTCGCCCTGTTGCTTCTTGAGATACAGAAGATAGCTAGATTTGTTGGAGAGAAGGATAATGAGTGAAAGCGAGGAGAGCGCTAGGTCTGGTTTCGCAAAGTTCTTAAAGCTTGGGGAGGCTTCCATGAGGATAGTAGAGTACGTGTTGCGCTCCCCAGATCCCGTTACGCCTAAGGAGCTTGTTGAAAAGCTAGGGTTAAGTGAGGGGGCCGTGTGGAACTCGCTTAGTAGGCTTAGCAAGGCTGGCTTTCTGATTCCTACGGGAAGAGGAGAGTATAGAGCTAATCAGGGATATATACTTGCAATGATACTTTTTGCTTTAGTTGAGCTTTACGAGAAAAGGAGGAAGAGGGGATGAGTGAAGTTATTGATAGGGTGAACCCTAGAGCTGTATTATCGGCTCTTATGGGATTCAAGGAGAGGGGTTCGTCCGTTCTTTCCTATATTCTCATGAAGCAGGAGGGGAAGCCTGTTCCACCATCAGAAATCCAGAAGGCACTAAATATTTCCCCATCGAACCTCTCCCACTCTGGAAGAAACTTGGAGAAGCTCGGATTAATAAAGAGGAGCCCAGATGGCTACACTCCAAACATAGGAGCAGTCATAAATGTTTTGTTATCGGTTGTGATGGATCTCGTAAAGCGCGTTGAAGACCTAGAGAAAGTTATAGAGGAAAAATAGCATCCAAAAATGTAATTTTATAAAAATGGATATGGTTGCCCGTGAATTGCAGGCTTGTTATTGTCTCGAAGAAAAAAGTGTTGCTGACCGAACTTTGTGACGCTTCACTGTGCATTGCCACCCGGCTTGAGATTTCCCTTGAGAATGTACATGGAAAATTTTATGCTAATACTCTTTAGTTTTCATTCCCTCGCCTGTTCTCTTCTTCCTTTTAACGTATCTTGAAGCGTTTATGGCTGCCATGGCCCCTTCTCCCGTTGCGGTTATGACTTGCATCCCGCCGCATGTGCAGTCTCCAGCGGCAAAGACACCTTCGATGCTTGTTTTTTGCCAGCGGTCAACTTTGATGCAGCCTTTCTCGTCGACTTCTACGCCTGCCTTTCTGACCAGTTCACTTGTCGGCACACCACCAAGAGAGATAAAGACGCCATCAGCGGGAAGAACATCTTCCCTCCCCTCTTCATATGCAACCCTAACGGATTCGACGCCATCTTTACCGATTATCTCCGTGACACGGGCTTCAATCACTTTCACACCTTTATCCCTGAGCCTTCGCAGTAGTTCATCAGCGGCTTCGAGAGGCCCACCATGAGTGACCAGCACAACTTCGCCTGCTAGGCCCGTCAGGAAAAGAGCATCAGATGCCGCTTCCTCACCGGAGCCAACCACTATTACCTTGAGCCCTTTGAAAAAGGCGCCGTCACACACGGGGCAGTAGCTTACTCCTCTTCCTAAAAGCTCTGACTCTCCAGGTATTCTGAGCTTACGCCTCTGAGTTCCAGTAGCAATTATCACAGCCATAGATATGTAGCTACCCTTTCTAGTTGTGACCTTTTTAAGTTCACCTTTTAGTTCTAGGTCAATGGCTTCCTCAAAGGTTCTTATCTCAGCGCCAAACTTTGAACACTGCTTAGTCATCTTCTCCACGAGCTCGACGCCAGTTATTCCGTCAGGAAAACCAGGGTAGTTTTCTATGAAGGGGGCTTCCCCTGCTCTTCCACCCGGAATTCCGCTTTCCAAAACAATTGTCTTTAACCCAAGCCTAGAGGAGTATATTCCGGCGGTTAAACCGGCTGGACCAGCCCCTAATATGACCAAGTCATATGCTTCCTCTCCTTTAATCACATGTATCCCCCTCCAAGCCAGTAAGGTCTGATGATATTAACGCAGGTTTTCCTTTTTGATGTTTGCGTTGAAAGTTGGGCTGGAAGCGCGTTGAGAGTTAATTTTAAAAGTGAGGTTATAACTGCGTTATTATAACGGCGTTATAAAGGAGCTATGGAAATGAGCGTGGCAAACGACATTACAGAACTAATTGGCAGAACTCCAATGGTCAGGTTAAGGAAAGTGGTTGAGCCTACCTCAGCTACCGTTTACGTTAAGCTCGAGTGGTATAACGTGGGTGGCTCGGTGAAGGACAGAATGGCCTACTACGTTTTGAAGTACGCTGAAGCTTCTGGAAGGCTTAGCAAGGACAAAGTCATCATCGAGGCCACTTCAGGTAATACGGGGATATCCATAGCTATGCTCGCTGCGGCTAAGGGGTACAGAGCGGCGATAGTTATGCCTGAGTCAGTGAGCGAGGAGAGGCGAAAGATAATCAAGGCTTTTGGCGCTGAGCTTATTCTTTCGCCCGGTGAGAAGGGGACTGGGGGCGCCATTGAGCTTAAGCAGGCACTACTGAGGAAGAACCCTGACAAGTATATTGACATAAACCAGTTCAGTGACCCGGCCAATATATTAGCTCATTATGAAACAACTGGCAGAGAGATACTTGAACAAACACAGGGGAGACTGGACATGGTTGTTGTTGGAGTGGGGACTGCTGGGACTGGTGTTGGGGTTTCTATGCGAGTTAAGGAGTATAACCCGGAGATAAAAGTGGTCGGCGTGGTTCCTAGACTCGGCGTGAGCATTCAGGGACTAAGAAACCCTAATGAGCCATACCCTACTCAGCTCTTTAGGAGAGAGTGGTTTGACGATATAGTGGAAATTTCTAAGGAGCAAGTACCCGAAACATTTGAGGTTGCAAGGAGAATAGCGAGGATGGAAGGGTTACTGATAGGGATGAGCTCGGCGGCGATAATGTACGTTACCCTAAAAAAGGCGAGGGAGCTGGGGACGGGAAAAACCATAGTAGCCGTGTTACCAGATAACGGATTAAAGTACCTTAGCACACCACTTTACAATTCCCAGTAGGGAGGCATAAGAAAAAGCGGTGAGGACAATGCGTCCTTTATTGTTAGGGAAAAGTGAACTTCAAGTCGATGAGGCACTTAAGCCGGTGATGGAGGTAAGGGATCTAAAAGGTGTCAACTGTTATATATTCGAGGAAGTATTAGATGTTTAATAGGCGTTTGTGCGGTGGTTTTATGCGTCCTCCGTGTGAGCTTGTTACGAAGTACGTGCTTCCTGCCGTTCGTTCTCTTATAGTGAGGGAGCTCGTTGATAGATACGGTTTCTCACAGGTGGTTGCGGCCAAGATGCTCGGGATCACTCAGGCTACGATAAGTCATTACTTGTATTCGAAGCGGGGTGAGAAGTACTTAGAGAAAATGAGTTCAAATGAGGACATAATGCGAATGGCGAAGGAGCTGGCTGACGGAATAGCCAATAAAAGTATCTCGGATGTGGAGCTGATGACGCGTCTTTGCGATATTTGTTTAAGCATACGTTCTAAGCGGTTGTTATGTGACATTCACAGGGAGCTTAATACAATAAGTGACAGCTGTGATCTTTGCATGGATGTTTGATTGGTTTATATCTGGCGCGTTAACCATTTCTGAGTCCATTTTTTCAGGCATGAATCGGAACAGAATATGTATTGTTTGTTGACGCAGCATGTCTTCTTCGTTATTGGTTTCCCTTTTATGATTTGACTGCAGGCTTGACAGCGCATTTTTCCTCGTCTCCTTATTTCGGGTGAAGTTATTAACAATAGTTAACTTTATTAATGTTTTCCACATTTTCTACCATCAAGGTGAACCGACATGACGCTTGAAAGGCATGAAGAACTTGATGAAGCAACCATTACCAAAGCAATAATCAATGGAGCCACTAAAACGCTATCCGAAATCTCAGAAGCAGACGTTATTGTAGTTGGAGCTGGACCAGCAGGACTTACAGCGGCAAGATACCTAGCCAAATCAGGCCTCAAAACGGTGGTTTTCGAGAGAAAACTTTCCTTTGGAGGCGGAATAGGAGGCGGCGGAATGCTCTTCCCAAAAGTTGTAGTGCAGAGGCCAGCAGACGGAATTCTGAAAGAAGTCGATTGTCCCCTAGAAAGTGTCAACGAGAACTTGTTTTTAGTGGATTCAGCGACCATGATGGCGAAGTTGGCTAGCGGAGCCGTAGACGCTGGTGCAAGAATACTACTCGGCATCACCGTCGACGATGTAATATTTAGGAGAGAAAAAAACGTGAGAGTGGTAGGGGTGGTGATCCAGTGGACTTCAGTGATCATGTCAGGAATTCATGTTGACCCGCTGGGCGTCAAAAGCTGGGCTGTTATCGACGCCACAGGACATGACGCGGAGGTTCTCTCAATTGCCTCGAGGAAGCTTCCAGAACTCGGATTAGTTATTCAGGGTGAGAAGTCGATGTGGACTGCTGAGGCCGAAAGGCTAACTATCGAAAAAACCGGGAAAGTTGTCCCAGGGTTATATGCTGCCGGAATGGCAGTTGCATCCTTGCACCAAACACCACGCATGGGCCCTATATTTGGAGGAATGTTGCTAAGTGGGAGAAAGGTTGCAGAAGAGGTAATCAAGGACATTAAAGAGAAAAAAGATTAAGTTTTAAGTTAATGCTGAAAAGTGACATGTAGATGAGAGCAACTTAATGCTGCATTGTTTTGGCATTCGGAAAGTAAAAGTAAAGATATTTGGCGAATTATCTGTTAGCTCCTTAATTTTTGGGGGAACTATATGGTTCAGTCGAGCGTGAACGTGAAGGTCAAGAAAGTTGACCTGCTTAGGAATAGAAGCGACTTGGTAGATGACTTGGTGGCTGTGGATTTTCCTGTGGCGCTTTACGTTAATGGGAAACATGTTGCCCAATTTCTGTCGCTTCCATTCCAGTTGAAGGAGCTTTGCATCGGGTGGCTTCTAACCCAGTCTGTGATAGACTCCGTTGACGAGATAGAAAGCGTGCAGGTTAAAGATGGAAAAGTTAGAGTTCGCTGTAAAAAGAGTGTTAACGTTAGATTAAGTGCTGCGAAGCTACTGGTAACTATGAGCTCAGCGTGTGGCTCTGAGGGCGACTCACATTTCCTCCTTATTGACAGAATCGTAAGACCATCTGTCGATTCAGAATATAAGGTTAAAGCAGCAGAAATTTTAGCTTTCGCCAAGATACTCAATGAAAGATCGCAAGTGTTCAAACTTACAGGAGGAACTCACTCTGCCGCGATATTCGGCAATGGGGAACTTGTAGCTTTCGCCGAAGACGTGGGGCGGCATAACGCCGTCGACAAAGCGATAGGTGCCGCAGCCATTTCCGGAACAGACTTCTCTCGTTCAGTCCTCATGAGTACTGGGCGGCAGCCGGCTGACATGGTTCTAAAGGCTGCACGCGTCGGCATACCAATAGTCGCATCTCTCTCCGCTCCACTACGCTCAGGTATAATTGCGGCAGATAAGGCTGGAATAACACTGGCATGCTTCGTTAGGGGAAAACGGATGAACGTTTACACGCATCATGAAAGAATAGAGTTAAATTAGCCTTTAAAGGGAAGTTGGCTTCAAAAGCAAGTGAATGGAAAGATTCCCTTTAAGGGAGGCCTGTCAACTTAGAATTTTCTCAAGTGTTTTTTCCACTTCTCCCCTGTTTTTGGCGTTCTTGAATATTACGCGGCCCGTCCTGTAAACCTTCAAGGTTTTTCCTTCATATGACACATCAAACATTACTCCCGAAAGTGCCTTTATGACTTGACCGTGCTTTATGATCTTCTCTATGGCTTCATCCTTTTTGGCGTGCTTAAAAGTGACTATGAAATCTTTTTCTTCGCCACATGCTTCTTCTATGCTGGCAACGTATTCATTTATCACCGACGTTTTAATCCCTCCGATACTTCCTTTAGAACATCGACCATGCGGTCTACTTCTTCCCGCGTGTTGTATATGTAGAAGCTTGCCCTAACCGACGACTTCAGCCCTAAACGCTGGTGTAATGGCTGAGCGCAGTGGAGGCCGCTTCGAACCATTATTCCGAACTGGTCGAGAAGAAGTGCTAGGTCGTGCGAGTCGATGCCAGTCATGGTGAAGGGTATTATTCCGCCCCTCTCTGTCTCTCTTCCCGGACCGTAAGTATTTATCTCGTTTATCTCTTCGAGCCTTTCTAGAGCGTAGAGCGTTAAGTTTCTTTCATGCATGTAAACGTTTTCCATGCCCAGCCTTTTCAGGTATCTTACCGCCTCCATGAGCCCGATGGCACCGCACACGTTTGGAGTTCCAGCCTCGAACTTCCAAGGAAGCTTATTCCATGAAATTCTGACTTTTTCCTCGTCTTGAACGTAACTTACGTCTTTTATCATGTCTCCTCCAAAGAGAAACGGCTCCCCTTCCTCTAAGAGCTCGCGTCTAGCGTAGAGAACACCTATACCTGTTGGGCCAAGCATTTTGTGGCCAGAAAATGCTAGGAAGTCGGCGCCGAGCTTCTTGACGTCCACGGGCATGTGAGGAACCGATTGGGCTCCGTCTACAAGCAGCAACGCATCGTTTTCATGTGCAAGCTTTGAGATCGCTTTTATATCGTTGATGGCACCTGTAACGTTTGAAACGTGAGTTACACATACGAGGCGCGTCCTCTTCGTTATTAGTTGCTCTAGTTTCTCGTAGTTTAGTGTGCCGTCACCGTTAACATCCACGTACTTAACTTTGAATTTCTTGAGCTTCGAGAGCGCTTCCCATGGTACGATGTTGCTATGGTGCTCCATTAGCGTGGTGACCACTTCGTTGCCTGATTCTAGCCTTAACCCCCAAGAGTAAGCGACAAGGTTTATGGCCTCAGTCGTGTTTTTCACGAAAACCACTTCTTCGTAGCCCTCCGCGTTTATGAATCTTGCCACTTCTTCGTGTGCCTCCTCGTAGAGCTCAGTTGCCTCCTGGGAGAGTGTGTGAACCGCCCTGTGAATATTAGCATTACTTTTCTCATAGAAGTCCTTCGTCGCTTCTATAACGCTCCTAGGCTTCTGTGAGGTCGCAGCGTTATCGAAGTAAATTAAAGGGTAACCGTTAACGATCCTACGGAGAATGGGGAAGTCTTCCCTAACTCTGTACGGGTCAAACATACCTAGATGCCACCTCCAATTCTTTTGGCGAGCCTCTTAGCCAGTTCTTCCTCTTCCAACGCCTGCTTTTCTTCAAACGTAGGCTCCTTTGGAATCCAGCTGGGAGTCTCCCCCCTTCTCTTGTAGTATTCTCGTATAGCTCTTCTCATTGCACCGACCGCCAGCACGCCACAGTGGAACTTAACCGACGGTAAGCCGCCAACCTCCTCCGCGACCTGCTTCCAGGAGATTTCCCACGCTTCTCTGAGTGTTTTTCCCTTAACCATCTCTGTGAGGATGCTTGAGGTGGCTATGTTGGCGGCGCAACCATAACTTTCAAAACTTGCCCGCTCTACCACTTCGCCCTCCCCCACCTTGAGGTAGAATGTTATCATGTCTCCGCACGCAGGGTTCCCTGCGACCGCCCAAGCGTCAGCGTCATCCATCCTTCCAAGGTTTTTGGGGTTTCTGAAGAGTTCCAAGATTTTTGGACTGTAAGGAAGCGGAGCCCTCGACATGCTTTAACCTCCCATACTACCATATATTGTTCTGAGCCTAGCGACCGATTCCCTTATAGCTCGGAGGACGTAATCTATGTCCTCATCCGTATGGTAGCGCGTGACCTTCATCAATATGCTTCCATGCGCCTCCTCGAACCTTCTCCCGATGGCTAGCAACACGTGACTTGGTTGGAGGATGCGCCTAGTGCACGCGCTTCCACTTGAAACGTAAACGCCCTTCAAGCTCAGCTCAACGGTCAAGGATTCACCTTCACATTTGAGAAAGCTGACGTTAACGTTGTCCGGCGCTCTCTTATCGTCCCTTGGCCCATTAAGTATCGCCTCATCGACCCCCTCGAGGATCCCGTTTATTAGTTTGTCTCTGAGGCGTCTCATATGCTCAACATTCCTTTCAAAGTTTGCGAATGCTTTCTCCGAGGCGGAATAAAACCCCATGATGAGAGGCGTGTTCTCGACGCCGGGCCACAGCTTCTGTGTTCCAAACTGTCCTTCCAGTATTTTCTCGAGGGGGACGCCGCTTCTAACATAAAGGGCGCCGACGCCTCTTGGTCCAAGAATCTTGTAGCTGCTTATGGTCGCCAAGTCGACGCCGAGACGCTCAACGTGGAACGGTATCCTCCCGTAAGCGTCAGAAGCGTCTGTGTGAAAGATGGCCTCAGGACTCCTGTCTTTCACTATCTCGACAATCTCTTTTATCGGCTCGATGGTTCCTATCTCATTGTTAACGGACATGAAGCTGGCGAGAACAACTTCCCGGTCAACAGCTCTCTTCAATTCTTCAAGGTCGACAAATCCTTCCCCGTCGACCGGAACCTTCACTGTGATGAAGCCATAATTCTCCAGCATACGGCAAACATGGAGAACACTTAGTGGCTCGATCTCCGAGACGATTATTTTTCGTCCGTTCCTTCTATTCTTGAGTGCAGCACCCATCAAGGCAAGATTGTTAGCTTCCGTCTCGCCGGGAGTGAAATTAATCTCCTCAGGCTCCCTTGCACCGATAAAGCCAGCGATTTTTTCGGCGGACTTCCATATAGCCTCATAAGCCTCCCATCCCGGCTTGTGAGTTAGCGTCGGGTTCCCGTAAGCGATCCTGTTAAAGTAGGGTAGCATTGCTTCAACGATCTCGCTGGGAACAGGACTAGAGTTCTCAAAATCCAAATAGACTTCTCTTTCCAGTTCGCCATGAGCCTTAATCAGCTCTTCGACTCTACCCATTAATAAAACGCTCCCCTTAGCAATCCCCTAAACTAATTTTATAACACAGTTATAAAAGTTTCGCGCAAAAGCAACGAACCCTGTCACTTAAAAAACTTTTTATTTTCCTTCAGCTCTTAGTAAGCTGACCTCTACAACGTGAAGGTGGATGAGGAAAATTTTCACAGCTCTCCCGCTTGATGAAATTTGGAGTATCGTGGCAACCGAATTTACAGTCTCAGACGGCTTTCTAGACGATGAAGGGGTCCCCACATTCATCATCCCCCCAGACCAAGAAACCAAGGAGCCGTTTAAACGGCTCCTAGACAAACTAAAACTCTACAACCTTCTAGCAGTCATGCGGTACGCCAGCTTAGATGCAGCATATACGAGTCACATGAGTTACCCGGGTCGCCATCCAGAAACAGAGAAAGTAATAATGCTGAAGGTTCTTCCTATAGAGAGGAAAAGAAGGAGGAGCACTGCAATCAACGTGGCACTTCTCGTAGCAACAACGATAACCGTATTCCTTGCAGGATACACTTATGCTAATGATTTCAACAACAATCTGTTATTCTTATTGTTCTTCTTTGGGCTTCCTCCCACGTCATACCAGTCCCCAATAACCAACGCCATATACTACACCTTCGCAATATACGGGATAATAGGGCTACACGAAATGGCACACTATATTACCTCCAAAATAAGGGGCGTCAAAGCAACACTACCGTACTTCATCCCCGGATGGCCTTTCGGAACATTCGGCGCATTGATAATGCAGGAAACACCAGCATCAAACAGAGACGAACTCTTCGACATAGGATTCAGCGGTCCAATGACGAGTCTCATAATAACAGTCATAGCGACTATCGCCGGAATAATGATTGCGCCCGTGATACCATGGCCCACATTATATGAAATGGAAGAAATTTCAAGACAGATGGGGGTTCAGCTACTCAGCCCATGGCCCACACCGATCCTATACGAACTAATTAGAGGAATAGTCCCTAAGCCTGTTTATGGCGTAGAGTTGTTGCATCCCTTACTTTGGGCCTCATGGGCCGGCATGCTCATAGTTGCCCTTAATCTTTTCCCGATTGGACAGCTTGATGGCGGCCACTGCGCCCGCGCTGTGCTGAGTATGAGGACGCATTATTTGGCTTCAATTATTTCGGCCGTGATTATGGCACTGTTGGGGTATTTCCCAATGGCGTTCTTGGCCCTTCTGCTATCTATGAGAGGTCACCCCGGACCATTAGATGATGTGTCAAAAACGACTTTTTCAAGAAAAATAGGGTTCATTCTATGCCTCGTTCTAGCGATTCTCTGCATACCGCCATTAACGTTCTCTTTCTTCTAACGTCTTTAATCCGAACAAGGAAACGACGGAGAAAGAGGTAACGTTGAGGGAAAGGCTTAGAGCCTATTTTCAATTTAGTTGAGAAGGAGCACCCGGTTTATTATTTAGCTTATTTTTTCATGGCGAGTATAGCGGCTCCGTGTGGCACCACCTTGATCTTCGCGTTTTTCCCTGTGATTTTGAGGGCTTCTCTTAATCCTTCTTCTACGTTTTCAATTGGGGTTATGTTGAAGACTGCTTCTAGTTCCTCTGAGGGAAGGGCGGACATCATGAGTATCCTTACTTTTTTTAGGGCTTTCGCTAGGTAATACGCCTTATGTCCACCCAACTTGAAGTCGCTTTTCAGCCTCCTTTCCATCTCATCTATGCTCAGTTTATCTTTCATCCATTCGTAGAAGAGTTGGTTTCCAACACCATCCCTGCATTCTGCTAGGAAGATTACGCATCCTCCGTCTTTCACTATTGATATAACGTTATCCAGCGCTTTATGTGCCTGATAGAAATCGATGTCCTTCGGGTATCCTCCAGCACTCAGTATTACTATGTCAGCGGGCTCGCTTTCCGCCTTGTAAAGACCATCAACTAGCTTAACGCCTTCCATGAAGGCCGCCTTGACGTCTCCGCTGAATGCTCGAACTATTTCGCCCCCAGTGTTCTGAACAACGTTGACTATAAAGTCGGGTTTAGCTAGGTGAGCCGCCTCGGTCATGTCAAGATGTACAGGGTTGCCGTCGAGCACGCCGCTCCTAGCAGCGGGGTGGAGCATCATGGCATGGTTGAACAGTATGGTTTCCCGGGCTGATACTCCTGGAAGTATGCTCTTCCTCCCTCCTGTGTAGCCCGCATAATAATGGAAGGTTATGTCGCCAGTAAGAATTTTCGCGTCTGCCTCTGCCACGAGGGAGTTGATGTAGATCCTGTTGCCGAGGGAGGTCTCCCCGAGGAAGGTTGCGTCGCCATCGCAGTCATGGCTAATCAACTCGTACTTGCTCCACACGTCTTCTCCTAGTATCGTCTTCGCCTCCTCGTCCCTCACCTTACGGTGGGTGCCGCAGCCAAAAACAATGGTCACATCTCTGCGGGGGAATCCCAGTTCTTCGAGTTCGCCGAGGAGGGCTACCAGAATTTCACGCGTCCTAGTGTCCCTCGTGTGGTCGTTCACAATTATGACAACGTTGCGCTTACCCCTCATCACCACGTGGAAGGGGGGACTGCCTATCGGATTCCTGATGCTTCTCTTGACCTCGCTCACGGGGTCGGCGCACCCTGGCATATCCTTAACCTCGAGCACGCCAGCGAAGTTTTCGTTGGGAACATCCACGTCTACTTCGGTGGAACCATATTTCAGAGTGAATCTAGCCAAAAAACCACCCATACATATGGGTAATGCCGGCACCTATAAAAATTCTTCAGAAGGTTTCTCAGCGGCAGAAAAAGATATATTTCAGGATAATTTGACCCATAATCGACGTTCATTGTGGAGGCGAAATGTTGTCACAGACGGGCGTGAAAGCAATAGCACTAGCCTTAACGGTAATAGTAGCTGCATCTCTCGGAGCAGGAGGATACCTTTACTACCAGAACAACGTTGCACAACAACAGCAAAGACAACTACTCACCTTCATCCTATACCACGACCTAACACACGCAACAGTCATAATAGACTACGGAAACGGAACAAAAGAAACGCACACGGTAACATTCACACCAGGAATGACGGCTCTCCAAGCACTGGAAAAAGTGGCGGTGGTTAACAAAACATATTGGGGGACATATGATTCATGGTTCATCGATGCCATAAATGGCGTTTGGAATAATGAAAACAACAATGGTTACTGGTGGATTTATAACGTTAAGCACTATTTCTCATTGGAAGTTGAACATCCGGGCGTAGGTGCAGATAAGTATCAACTTTCAGGAGGAGACACCGTAATATTTGTCTATCAGTATTACGGGTAGACACCCCACATTGTTATTTTTTCTTTTGAAGCCGCTTAAAATGCCTCGAAAAGCATAATAGGATAATTTGACCCATTTTTGAGGCGAGGATGATGGAGATGTATGTGGTTCCGAAGTCTGTTCGGGCTTCGCTTGTCGGGGTCTTTACTGCTGCAGCTATAGCGGGAACGTTTGCCCTCTCCCCGTTGCCAAACGTTGAAATTATCACGTTTTGTGCTTTTGTGGCTGGCTTTATTTTCGGTAGCAGGGTTGGAAGTACGGTGGGTGCTCTGTCCATGTTTATTTTTAGCATTATTTCTCCTTACGGCTCCGGTTTAGGTTACCCTTTCCTGCTTATGACTCAGGTTGTCGGTATGTCTGTTGCCGGTTTATTTGGAGGTTCGCTTAAGAAGGTGCTTCAAAACTTTAAGTCGACTTCCCCTTGGACCATGTATCTTTTTGGTGTATCCGGAGCTGCAGTCACCTTGCTATATGACGTTATTACGACTTTGGGTTTCATGTATCCCACAATTCCTTTCTCCGAGTTTCCCTCCGTTTTTGCTGCTGGCATTCCCTTCACCCTTGTCCACGTGGTGAGTAATGTCATTCTTCTGGGTGTCGTTGCACCCTTTGTTGTGAGATCTATCAGAGCGATGCTCGGGGAGGTTGAAGTCGGGCATCGTGTTGACAAGGAAGAACTTTACGAAAAAGCGGTAGAAAAAATGGAAGAGGCATCAAACGTGGAAGTAGGAAATTAGAGGGTGGTCTCTCGTCATCACTAGGGGTCTCCCGATACTATTACTAGGGCTCCTGTTCTGCAGGCCATGATGCAGGTGAAGCATTCTTTTCTTTTGGCGCATTTTGACTTGTCGACCTCGAATGGATCTATTTTTGTTATCGCGTGTAGGGAGCATGCATTCATGCAGGCTGCACATTTGTTGCAGTTTTGAGGGTGTTTTAGTTCAGGATAGTTGAATGGCAAGATTTCACCTTCACGATAGTTAACTAATG
>Ga0105158_1000759_pt1 | contig 13339 bp, 19 predicted proteins | sample LHCtaG_FD_81567 | JGI IMG/M metagenome (GOLD analysis project Ga0105158, IMG submission 81567) | Hot spring microbial communities from Little Hot Creek, USA to study Microbial Dark Matter (Phase II) - LHC4sed_matched | ecosystem: Environmental > Aquatic > Thermal springs > Hot (42-90C) >... | reverse complement strand
GGACCGTCTGGCCGATGCCATGTTCCAGCAGGTCCTTTTAAGGCCCGATGAATACGACGTAATCGTCACCCCAAACCTCAACGGCGATTACCTCTCCGAGGCCCTTGCAGCCATGGTAGGAGGGGTTGGGATGGTCCCCGGGGCAAATGTGGGGGATGAGGTGGCCATTTTTGAAGCCACACATGGCACAGCCCCCAAATACGCAGGCAAAGACATGGTGAACCCAACCTCCCTGATCCTTTCAGGGGCTATGATGTTCGAACATATGGGGTGGAAGGAGGTCTCCGAGCTCATCCTGAAAGCCATAGAAAAGACCATAAAGGAAAAGATTGTAACCTACGATTTGGCTCGTCAAATGGAAGGCGCTCAAAAAGTGGGGACTATGGGTTTCGCTCAGGCGGTGGTAGAAAGACTCAAATGAAGATGTTACTTCTTGTGGGAACTCTCCATAGGGTAAAAGAGGCTTCTCGGCCCCTTGAAGAGTTTCTTGCTCATCATAAACCTAACCTTATAAGCGTGGAGATAAGCCCTTATGGCCTTTCTTTTCGAAAAAGGAAAAGGGAGCTTATTCCGAAATTACCTTTTCCCCTTAGGCTTTTTCTGGAAATCCCTTACGAATATGAAGTGGCAAAAGAATACGCCTTAAAACACCAAATCCCGGTCCTTCCTATTGACCTTTGTTATTGGTCAAAAAGGTTCTTGCGGGATGCTTCTTATCTTTTGAAAAACCCCTGGATCGTAGAAGTCCCCCCTTCTTTCGAGGGAAATATGGGCTTTGCCAAAAAAGCCTGGAATGACAAGACCTTCGGTATGCTTATTGCAAGGAGACTCAATCCAAAAAGGGAGAGGGCTTTGGCCTTAAGGATAAGAAAGCTCTTCCATCATCATCCAAAAAGGATGATTCATATAGGGGGATGGATCCATATGCTCGATGTTCCTGGAACCCTTTACCATTTTCTAAAGGACCTTGACCCCACACGCTTTTTGATCTTGCCCCAAGAAAAGGGATAGATGGCTTTTTTGATAACCTTCCTCATATCCTATGCCCTTTTACACCTTTATGTGCTTAAGGGATTTGGGACTTTATTCCGGTTTCCCTTCCCTTTTTATCTTACTTTTTTACTCCTTTATCTTTCACCCCTTTTTAGCCATTGGGCTTTGAAGAAGGGATTGCTAAAAATGGGACAAATCCTTTATATAACTGGCTTCACCTGGATGGCTTTTTTGTTTCTCTCAAGCTGTGTCTTTTTAACATTAGATCTTTTGCGCCTTTTTTATCCCTTAGAGAGAAAAGCGGGGGGCTTTGTAGCCTTGTTTTTCAGCCTTTGTGCCCTCTCTTACGGCTTTTTCGAGGCCCAAAGGCCCCAGGTAAAAACACTGACCATTAAAAGTCCCAAGATCTCAAGAGCTATAACTATTGGGGTTATCTCGGATCTTCATTGCGGACCGGTGGTTAAAGGGGAAAGGCTCAAGCGTCTGCTTTACCCCCTTATGGAAGTAAAACCCGATTTAATCCTCTCCCCAGGTGACCTTCTCGATAGCGAACCCTGGGATGATCTCTCTTCCCTCCGAGAACTTAAAGCTCCACTTGGAAAATTCACCGTCCTTGGAAACCATGAAGGATATATGGGACCTGATAAGGCTCAGAGACTCCTTGAGGAGATGGGCTTTAAAGTGCTAAGGAACGAGAGGATAAAGGTAGGCCAAATAACCCTTATAGGGGTTGATGATCCCCATGTCCGGGGGAAGTTAGTGGATGAGAAAGCGCTTCTTAAGAAAGAGGGCTTTGTGATTTTATTGAAGCATAGACCTTCTCCTCCGAAGGAGGGAAAATTTGACCTTCAACTCTCGGGTCATACTCACGGGGGGCAGATTTTTCCCTTTAATTTGTTTGTGAAGTTTTTTTACCCAAAAACAGAAGGACTTAAACCACTCAAGGGAGGAGGGTTACTCTATGTAACACGAGGTACTGGTACTTGGGGACCTCCAGTGAGGTTTTTGGTTCCGCCTGAAGTTACAATAATCAAACTCGAAGATTCCGCTTGAAATTTCTTCGCACCAATAGTATAAGCTTCGGGAACAAGGAGGGAATATGAGGGTACGTAAACAGATATTTAGAGCCTTAAAAAAGAAACCCATGACCTTTTGGGAACTTATAAACTTTCAGGATTCTCACATTGCGGAATTTACAAAAACGCTGAAAGAACTTATGGAAGAGGGAACCATCGAGTACAAGGATCATAAATTTTATCTTTCGAAAGACGTTCCCTTAAGGGCAAAAGAACCCGTCTTATGCCCCATTTGCGGGATAGGGGTAAAGTTGCAGGGGTTTTTTTTGGAAGTGTTTAAACAATTTGTGGAAGATACAAAAGATAGACCCCTTCCCAAAAGCGATTACGATCAAGGTTTCGTTAGACCGGAGGATACTATTTCTCGGGTGGCCTTCATGTACGAGAGGGGCGATTTAGAGGACCAAGAGATCTTCATTTTAGGCGATGACGATCTTTTGAGCGTGGCCATAGGGCTTACCGGAATGGCGAAAAGGGTAACGGTGGTGGAGATAGATCAAAGGATCGTGAACTTTATAAGGAATTTCTGTGAAAGAAAGGGAATTAACTGGATCGTGGTTCGTGAATACAATGCCCTGAAGGAATTACCGCCGGAGGAAAAGGGAAAGTATGACGTATTTATCACCGACCCCGTTGAAACCTCGAAGGGCTTGAAATTATTTGTGGGAAGGTGTATCGAAGCCTTAAAGGGAAAAGGCTCGGTGGGTTATATGGGGCTGACTCATAGAGAAGCTTCCTTGAACAAATGGTGGGAATTTGAGAGGTTTTTAATAGAAGCCGGTTTTGTGATAACGGATATCTTGAGGGATTTCTCCGTTTATCCTGAAAGGGAAAACATGTGGGAGGAGTTCTATAAGACTTACGAACTTATGAAGTGGTTGCCCTTAAGCATACCCGATACGGATTGGTATAAATCATCCTTTATAAGGTTTGAAGCTGTAACGGAGCCGAAACTTCCGGAATTTGATCCTCCTCGAAGCCCAAAGGAGCTCTATCTTGACGAGGAGGCTTGGGCAACGCCCAAAACACCCCGTACGATGGAGGAAAACCTATGAAAAGGTCTCTGGTGTTTTTGTCACTGTTGTTTCTTTTAGGAAGTTCCTGCACCTTAAGGATTCATGAGGCCACCATAAGCCCTCCCCCACCACCTCCTCATCTAGGACCACCTCCTTGGGCTCCTGCACCGGGATATAGGTACGTTTATCGTTACCGTTATTATCCGTCTCTGGAGATTTACGTGGACATCGATCGAAACCTCTATTTCTACTTCTATATGGATAAGTGGTATTGTAGTCCCACTCCACCTCCTCATGTAAAGATCAAGGGCGAATACGTGATCCTTGAAATGGGAACGGATACCCCTTATCTCTACCATAAAGAGGTGATAAAGTATTATCCTCCTAAAAAGGGAAAGCATAAACCTCAGTAAGGGCTTTTGTTGGAGATCAAGCTTGTTGGAAGTGCTCTCAAAACGGAGCAATATCCTAAGGGAATACTTCCAGAAGTAGCCTTTGCTGGAAGGTCAAATGTAGGCAAATCCTCCCTTCTTAATACCCTCTGGGGAAAGAAGGGATTTGCTCGAGTAAGTTCAACCCCTGGTAAGACCCGAACCATCAATTTTTACGAAGTGGAAAACTCTTATTATTTCACTGATCTTCCCGGTTATGGCTATGCCAAAGTCCCACTTATAATGCGAAAACATTGGACAAAAGCGATCGAAGAGTATTTTCGCACCAGAGAAAACCTTCGGGCCGTTGTATTAATCATGGACTCCACCTTAGGACCTACTGAGCTTGACATTCAGATGATAAATTGGCTTAAGGCCCTTAGGCCTGACCTTCCCATCATCCCTGTTTTAACAAAAGCAGATAAGGCCTCGCAGAAAGAGATCTATTCCGCTTTAAATCGGTCTAAAGAGCTCCCCTTTAAGATAGAACCCATTCTCTTTTCGGCTAAAACGGGGCAGGGAAAGGATAAGTTGTGGAAGGTTTTATTCCACCTTCTTCAAGGAAAAACGCCCCTCTGAAAAGATTAGATAATTTCCCTCTCGGAAGCTTCCCACGTTAAAATAGAACCGTCCCTCATATTCCACAAAATCAGGCATATGGCTATGAGCCATAATCACCGCGTCAAAACCCTCTTTCAGTCTTTTAAGGGCATAGGTTCTTAAACGGTTTTGAAGGTTCTCTTGAGGGCCTTTTCTTTTTGACCGAGAAGCCCAAAAAAAACCTATGGGAATAACCACCCGAGGACCAAGGAACCTCAGAAGGGAACACGTGAGGGAGTTTTTGAGAAAAAGAGAGGGTAAACAGTGAGGAAATCCGGAGTTCCTATCACCATGGGCCAAAAGGGCCCTTAATCCCTCAAGTTCCATGGCTTTTTCCCAGCGGTAATTTTCCACTTTCACCCCGAAAAGCTCCCCTTTGAGCCCGAAATCGTGATTGCCCTCAAGGAATACGATGCGCGTCCTGTTTTTATAAAGACTTAAAAAAACCCCTTTCAAATCCCCATAAAGTAACTCGAGTTTTCTTTGATCCTGGAAACCGAACCAGAAATCGAAAAAATCCCCTAAAATAACAAGCCCCGAAGGAGGCTTCTCTATAAGCCTCTTAAAGTTCTCCCACGCCCCATCTTTCCGATAAGGGTTAAGATGGGCATCCCCAAGGAAAAGCCACGTCACGATATCTTAAAACCCCGCCTCTTTAGATAATCGGAAAGGGCCTCCTGCCAAGGTCGCATTTTTATTCCGGCTTCTCTCTCCAATTTCTCCTTGGAGAGCACCGAAAAAATCGGCCTTCTCGCGGGACGGGTGAGGTCTGCCGAAAGAATAGGAACCAGTTCTACATCGTTCTTTCCTATTTGCCTCAATATCTCCTTGGCAAACTCATACCATGAACACTGTCCGCTATTGGAGACGTGATAAATCCCCCACACATCCCTTTTTAGCAATTCCCCTATCACCTGGGCTAAATCAATGGTATAAGTGGGAGAACCGATGAGGTCCTCCACCACCTCTATTCTCCCTTTCCCCTGGTCAGCGAGGTTAAGGATAGTGTCAACGAAGTTCCGCCCATGAGGACCGAATAGCCATTGGGTTCTCACGATCAAATAATCATCCGAATGTTCCTGAACATAACGTTCTCCTAAAAGTTTACTTTCACCATACACATTTAGGGGATTGGGTTGATCCTCTTCTCTATAAGGAGTTTCCTTTTTGCCGTCGAATATATAGTCACTGCTTATATAGACCACCTTGGCTTTGACTAAACTTGAAGCCTTCGCCACGTTTTTCGCTCCTTCGGCATTCACAGAAAAGGCAAGCTGTGTCCGTCTTTCACAAGCGTCAACATCACTGTAACCAGCAGCGTTAATCACAACCTGAGGCATCAAGTCCTTAAAGACCCGCTTAACCGTCCCATAAGCGGTAACATCAAGCTCTTCACGGTCAAGGGGAATGACCTCATACGACTTAGAAAGGACCTCCACCAGGGCTCCTCCCACAAGCCCCTTAGCCCCTATGATGGCGACTTTTCCTCTTTTTTCCATCTCTCCCTGCCCCCTTACTTAGGAGATTATACTTATCTTAAAAGCTCAGGATATCGCAACCTTAAAAGTTCAAATGCCGCAAGAACAAGGGCATGATCGATTTTGCCCGAAGCCATATCTTTTAATACCTGATCAAGGGGCATTTTTACAAGCTCTATCTCCTCACTTTCTTCAGGAAGTGGATCCCCCACCTTCTCCAATTCTGTTGCCAAAAACACGAAAAAGCGATTGTTAAATAGTGCCGGCTGGGGCCTTAAAACCCCGAGAAGTTCCATTTTATTCGCCTTAAAACCGATCTCCTCCTGCAATTCCCTAAGTGCTGCTTCAAAGGGATCGTCCTCATCCATTATTCCACCCGGTATCTCAAGGCTCATCTCCTCACTTCCATGACGGAATTGCCTTACCAAAACCACTTCCTCGTTCAAAAGGGGTATTATCCCCACCCAATCCCTTGTCTCGATCTGGTAAAACTCGTGGGGTTTACCTGTTTTTGGGGAAAGGAACTCCTTCACTTTAAGCTTAAAAAGTCTACAACTAAAGGCCTCTCTCACCCCCAATAATCTCCATTCTTTGACCATTTTACGCTCCGAATTTCTTCAACTTAAGAGCAGAAGCCAAAACCAAGGGCATCACCTCAACGGCCCGAAAAAGGCCCAAGGCCCCCCGAGAACAGGCCCTTTCGGTAAACTCCGTTACTTCATCCGGACGTTCATAGGGGGAACGAAGCGCAAAGGGACAGGGATGCCAACTGTGCCCCTTAAGAAAGGAGGGCGTCGAATGATCCGAACAAAGAACGATCACCTCCGGGGAAAGCTCAAACAAGACCGAACTCGTCCGGTCCAACTCCTCTATCACCCTGACCTTGCCCTCAAAATCGCCATCCTCGCCTCGGCTATCCGTTTCCTTTATGTGAACGTAAAAGAAATCGTACTCTTTATGGAAATTGAGCCTCAAGGTCTCAAAAAGGTCCCCTATCCTCTCCTCAGTCTTCAGAATCTCCATCCCCAAAAGACGGGCTATCCCCTTATACATGGGATAAGAGGCTATACAGGCTGATTTAAGTTTATAAAGGTCATATAGTGAGGGCATCTCGGGCATTTGGGAAAAACCCCGAAGGAGAATCCCATTAGCCGGGTACTCGTCTTTCAAGACCTCACGCGCCCTTCGGGAAAACTCCTTGACCACCGAAACCATTCGTTCGGCCCTTTCATCAAGTGCAGAAGGTTCAAGGGGCTTTAGGCCTTCTTTCTGGGGGTCCGTATCAGTCAAAAGATCCGAAAGCCCCCCCCCGGAGAATTTCACCACAAACCGATGTTCTTTCCCTGATTCGATCTCGATCTTCACCCCTTGGACTTCGGGAATGGCTTTTCTTAGTTTTTCGCAAAGCCTTCGGTTCTCCTCAGTAGGGATCCTTTGGGCCCTTCTATCCAAAATCCTTCCGTCTTCCGAGAAGGTCGCAAAATTCCCCCTCGCTACCACCTCCCCACCTCTAACTTCCATACCGAGTCCAAGGGCCTCAAGTATCCCTCTTTTTATCTGATACTGGAGAGGATCATAACCAAATAAAGCCAGATGTCCAGGACCACTTCCAGGTGTTATACCAGGAGAAACGGGTATGGTAAGACCACATATGCCTTCTTTAGCTATACGGTCCAGGTTCGGTTTTCTCGCTGCCTCAAGTTCTGTCTTTCCTTCGATAGGCACCCCTCCAACTCCATCTATGACAACAAAGACTATTTTTGAAGGGGTCTCCACAATTAGGTCCTTTAAAACCTCCTGAGGAAACATATTTTCCTCCTTTTAAGACTTAAAGGTATGAAAGGGCGCGCTCTCTAGCTAAGCTTAGGGCCTTTTCCAAATCTTCACCAAGAAGCAAAAAACCGAGGAAAAACCCCACCAAGGCCTCCTGAACCTCCTCCACATCCTCCCCTTCTCCTGAAATGGTGAACTCTTCCCCTTCGTGATAAACCGTAACCCCCTTTTTGCCTCGGTTTAAGAGCACTGTCTTGACCTTTTTGAGGACCGTCTCCAACGATTCATTAAACATCATCAAGTCCCTATCCCTCACAAAAAGAAGGTCTATCCCTTGAATTATCTCGCTCTCCTTGAAGTTTCCAAAATAAAGGGAATCGCATTCCAAACTAAGGGGAACCTTTCCCAAAAGGTCCTCCTTCACCTTCTTTATGAAAAAAGCCCCTTCTTGCTGAGGAAAGGGCAGAAGGTGAACCCATCTCGCCTGCCTGAGAAAAGAAATATCCACCTCTGAGGGGCTGATCCTGAAGGAATCCTCCGGAAACAAAACCCTTATCCTTCCCACCCCCTTTATGAGGATACGATAAAGGACGCTCGTGTTTTTCCTTCGAATTATATGACCCACATCCCCTTTCCCGAACCTATTAACAAACTCATCCCCCTCCCTGTCCCTTCCCAAGGTTCCGGCAATTCCCACATTAAAGTCCAAGTCCTTAAGGTAAAAAAGGGGAAGAGCCACTCCCGCAGGCCTTACCGACTTGAACTCTCCAAATACCATAAGCCTTTCCTTAAGAAGCCACCTGTCCTTGTCCTTCCACCATACCTCATCACCCACCTTAAGCCCGAGATCCTCAAGGTAAAGGGGATCCCTCACCTCATAAACGTACTCAATCCCTAAAGGACCGAATCCCAAAACGTCAAAGGTCTTCTTCAAATCGCCCTCCTATCCTTTCCGGTAAACTAAGGCCTGGCAGGTAGCAATTAAGTTGCCATCCTGATCAAAGGCCTGTATAAAATAGGTCCCAAGCCTCTTGCTTAAATGGACCTCCTTAGCTTCAGCCCGAAGGTAACCGGGAATACGGGGGGCTTGGTGGAAGGTTATGTTCATGTTCAAGGCCAAAGCGGTAACGCCGTGAGAGTTTGAAGCCAGTTCAAAGGCCGCATCAATCAGGGAAAAAATGGCCCCTCCGTGAACTAAACCGTGAATATTCTTGAGCTCCTCCGAAAGGGGCATCTCCACCAGGGCATAACCCTCTTTAACTTCAAGGACTTGGACGCCAAGTTTTTTCAAATAAGCCTCGTCCTTCGCCTTTTCCTTAAGCTCCTCAATAAAGTTACCCATAGCTATGTAACCCCGAAAGCAAATAATTTACTCCCACATAAGTAAAGATGACCGAAGCAAAACCTATTACCGACAACATCGCCATCCTTTTCCCTCTCCATCCCCTCATCAAACGGGCATGAAGCCATCCCGCATAGATGAGCCACGTTATCAAAGACCAAGTCTCCTTCGGATCCCAAGCCCAATACCTTCCCCACGCATAATGGGCCCAAGCAGCTCCGGTGATGATCCCGAGGGTCAAAAATAGGAAACCCAAGACTATGGCCTTGTAAGTGCCTTCCTCAAGGATTTCCTCGGATGGCCAGAAATGACCTCCCTTATTTTTCCCCAACAGATAGATAAGGCTCAACAAAAACCCAATCCCTACCCCACCATAGCCTAAAAAACAGGTTATCACATGCAAGTAAAGCCAAAAACTCTGAAGAGCAGGAACAAGGGGCTTTGGCGAACGATCCATCCCCACTAAAAGGGGTATTAAAAGTAGCAAGGAACAAAAAAGGGAAGAAAGAAAACCAAAAAGCCCCCATTTATACTTTCGGGAAAAGAAAAAGAGGTAAAAGAGGCTCAAAACCCACGAGAAAAAGACCAACGATTCATACATATTGGCCAAAGGAGGATAGGGGAAGCCCATAAGGTGCGTCTCCCACCACCTCAAAAGCATCCCTAAAAGAAGTGCTACAAAGCCTTCCAAAAACAGAAAATAGGCTATTTTTCTGAAACCCTCTCTTTTTAAAGAGAAAATCCACAAGGCGGTGGAGCCAACGTACAACAGAAGGGCCAGATCAAACAGCTTGAGATTCATAGCCAATGTTTATCAGACATTGAAAAGAGCGTCAACGGTCACTATAATCCTTTGTGAAAACTTCTTTAAAATTCGGGAGAAAGGGGAGATGTTTATCGATCCGAAGAAGAAGTTCGACGTTCGTAACATCCAAAGGAATCTAAGAGATGGGGTTTTAACCCGAGAGGAATACGAGGAGTTTCTGCGAAACCTGCCTGATGTTTCTCATAAGGTTTATCGCGAAGGAAAGGCGAATGGGAAAAAGGGTTCTGGTGACTGATATTGGGGGAACCAATATAAGAATCGCTTCCCTAAAAGACGGGGAGATGGAGGCTCTTCTTTTTTGTCACTCAATAGGCGATCTGCCCCCTCGGGAAGGGATCGAATTTTTGAAAAACACGATCTTTCGATTTGCCTGTGATGGAAATGTAGAAGCAGTGGTGATGGGCTTTCCGGGTTTAGTGGACTATAAGGGAACGCTTCATCATGCGCCAAACCTTAAAGCCTATGAGGGCATTAATTTAAAGGAAGCTTTTTTCGGATTGGGTTTTAAAGTTTTTTTTGAAAACGATGCCAATTTATATGCTCTTGGAGAAGGCTTTAAGGGCGGGGCCAAGGGGGCCAAAAACTATTGTTGTTTGACCCTGGGTACGGGGGTTGGAAGTGGGGTGGTGATCGACGGAAGACTCCTCAAAGGCTCAAGAGGGGTTGCTTCGGAGATAGGACACATGACCATTAAACTTGACGGAGCCCCTTGCAGTTGTGGCTCAAAGGGGTGTCTGGAAGCCTATTGTTCGGGGACGGCCATTTTAAAGATGGCCAGAGAAAGGGGGCTCAACGTGGAATCGGCCCAGGAGGTGGCCTGCCTTGCGGAGATGGGTTCGGAAGAGGCACTGTCTGTCTTTGAAGAGATGGGAAAGTACTTAGGAGCGGGGTTGGCCAATATAGTGAATATTTTCAACCCTGAGGTAATCCTCATAGGGGGAAAAGTGAGCCAGGCGTTTCCGTTTTTCATCGATAAAGCCCTTGAAACCATGTCGGAGATGGCCTTTTCTTATCCTGTAAGAAACGTGATAGTGAAAAAGGCCACTTTGGGCGATATGGCGGCCTTATGGGGTGGTTGGGCCTTGGTGATGGGAGACCATGCAGTTTGAAAAGGACTATTACAAGATACTCGGAGTCCCCAGGAACGCCACTCAGGAGGAGATAAAAAGGGCCTATAGGCAACTGGCCCTAAAGTACCATCCCGATCGCAACCCTGGAGACAAAGAAGCCGAAGAAAAATTCAAAGAAATAGCTGAGGCCTATGAGGTATTGAGGGACCCGGAAAAACGAAGGCTTTACGACCTTTATGGGACAAGGGCGGTAAGGGAATCAACGGGCTTCAGGGGGTTTGATACAGTTGATGACATCTTTTCGACCTTCAGGGATCTTTTTGAGGAATTCTTCGGTTTTTCCACAAGAAGACCTTCTCCAGAAAAAGGAGAGGACCTTCGGTATGACCTCACTTTAACCTTAATAGAGGCAGTCAAAGGGACCACAAAGACCATAAAGATCCCCAAGGAGATGAATTGTCCTCGTTGTAACGGTTCGGGCTTGGAACCTGGTACAAGCCCCGAAGTGTGTCCTTCCTGTTATGGAAAAGGCCATGTCACAAGATCCCACGGTTTTTTCACCTTGACTACCACCTGCTCAAGGTGTGGAGGAACAGGGAGGATCATCACCAACCCTTGTGTCCAATGTAGGGGAGAAGGGGTTGTCCTTGGAGAAAAGGAGATAAGGCTTGACATTCCTGCAGGGGTTTATGAAGGATTGAGGCTTAAAGTAGAAGGGGAAGGAAAGGAAGGAAGATGGGGAGGCCCCCCTGGGGATTTGTATGTTTACATCCACGTTAAGCCTGATGAGAGGTTTGAAAGGAGGGGAAACGACATCATCTATCGTTTGGCCATACCTTTTCCCTTAGCTGCTTTAGGAGGGGAGGTGGAGATCCCCACCCTGGAAGGCCCCACAAAAATCACGATCCCCCCGGGCATTCAGCCCAATGAGACCTTAAGGCTCAAGGGGAAAGGAGTACCGAGACTTGACGGAAGAGGAAGGGGAGATTTGGTCGTGGAAGTGACCATCAAGGTACCCAAAAAACTCACCAAGAGGCAAAGGGAGCTTCTGGAAGAGCTTCTGGCCCTGGAGGAGGAAAAGGAAGAAGGTGGAAAGGGATTTTTCAAGAATCTCTTCGGAAGAACTTAAGATCAAGTGTCCCACTTGTGGAAAGGAGACCACCTGGGAAGGTAATCCTTGGAGGCCCTTTTGTTCGGAAAAATGTAAACTCATAGACTTAGGAAAGTGGCTTTTAGAGGAGTATAACATCCCGGAAGGCAAAGATGAGGAGGATAAAAGCTCAGGAGATTGAGGAAAAGGTAAAGGAACTTTTCATAGAGTCCAATCTGAGCCTTGGCCCTGGAGTTCTTTCGGCCCTTGAAAGGGCCTATTATGAGGAAACTTCTTCCCTGGGGAAGGAGGTCATAAGGGAACTTCTTGAAAATGCTCAAGTGGCGATGGAGGAAAGAATACCTTTATGCCAGGACACGGGGCTTCCTGTGGTGTTTTTGGAAGTTGGAACTGAGGTTTTAATAGAAGGGGATTTAAAAGAAGCTATAAGAAGGGGGATAAAAAGGGGAACCGAGGAGGGATTTTTGAGGTTCTCGGTGTGCGAGCCTTTTACTCGTAAAAACACCTGGAGTAATGATCCGGTCGTTCATTTTGACCTCGTTCCGGGCGATAAAGTGAGAATCATACTCCTTTCGAAAGGGGGAGGAAGCGAAAACTCAAGTAAAGCCCTCGTTTTATCCCCTTGGGCGGGAAAGGAGGGGATAAAAAGGTTAGTACTACAACTCATAGAGGAAGCGGGGCCAAATCCGTGTCCCCCCCTTATTGTGGGCATAGGAATAGGTGGAAACCTTGAGGGGGCCTCGGTTTTGGCTAAAAAGGCTCTTTTAAGGCCCATTGGGACTTATAATCCTGATCCTCAACTTGCGAGCTTCGAAAAAGAACTCCTTTCCCAAATAAACGACCTTGGAATAGGCCCCCAAGGTTATGGGGGAGGGATAACCGCCCTTGCGGTTCACGTTGAAATGGCCCCCTGTCACATAGCCTCTCTTCCCGTGGCAATTAATTTACAGTGTCATTCCCACAGGTGGAAGGAGGCTATTTTATGAGCTTAAAAATTAAAATCCCTTTAACCGAAGAAATTGTTCTTAAACTCCGGGCAGGTCAAAGGGTTTTTTTAAGTGGCACCATTTACACCGCAAGGGATGAAGCTCATCGGAGGCTTTCTGAGCTTATCGAAAAGGGCAATCCTCTGCCTTTTAACCTAAAGGGAAATGTCATTTATTACGCAGGTCCTTCTTCAACCCCTCCTGGGAAGGTAATAGGTTCCATAGGTCCTACCACTTCAAGCCGCATGGATCCCTTCACCCCCAAACTCCTTCAACTGGGCTTAAAGGGTACAATTGGAAAGGGAAAAAGGTCAGACGAGGTGAAAAAGGCCCTTGTTGAGTTTCGAGCCATTTACTTCGGAGCAACCGGAGGAGCAGGAGCGCTTTTGTCAAGATACGTGAAAAGGGCCCGAGTTTTGGCTTTTCCGGAATTAGGGCCTGAGGCCATAATGGCCTTAGAAGTCGAGGATTTCCCTTTGGTGGTAATTAATGATGCCTATGGAGGGGATCTTTTCCTTGAAAGAGAAAAGTGGAGGAGATGACTTTGTCAAAACCGACCTTTTTAAAGGACATTTTAGGGGATCTCTCAAAATCATTGGGTTTTAAGCTTGAAAACGTCAGTTCCAAAGTCCTTGAG
>Ga0105158_1000758_pt1 | contig 13340 bp, 9 predicted proteins | sample LHCtaG_FD_81567 | JGI IMG/M metagenome (GOLD analysis project Ga0105158, IMG submission 81567) | Hot spring microbial communities from Little Hot Creek, USA to study Microbial Dark Matter (Phase II) - LHC4sed_matched | ecosystem: Environmental > Aquatic > Thermal springs > Hot (42-90C) > Sediment... | reverse complement strand
TGTCAGACATTTGGGTGGAAAGAAGAGAATAGGTAGAGTTGGCTACAACATCGTTAGCAAAACTGAGGCTATGAACATTCTAAATGATGCTATAAAGGCCCATCAAATGAAAGGATGTCCCAAACTCTCAAATATCACCAGAATTATTAACGTACTCAACAACTGCCTAAACTTTGTAAGGGAAAATTGTTGAAATTCATAGCAGGAAAAACATCCACAAAATTTAATCTTAAATGCCGACTGCAGCCGTGTTGCGCCTAAAAAGGGGAAACGAGGATAAGAAAGGTAAATAGAGTTGTTTTTGATAGAAAAGAATAGATCAAATAAGGTTTGACATCGAAGACTGGCCTCATCACATGGACCTAAACATTCTTTACTCTGAGCATAGGAAAGCGCTTCTTTCAGAATTATAAAGTCTGGCTGAAGAGATTGAAGAGGAGATAAAATTAGCTTTTAAGTTAACATTTTTCCGACAATGAAGAGTAAGTGAAAGAATCTTATGTTAGCGACTCTGAGAACATATGTAAATCTCCTTCGCTTAGGGCTCTAGTCATTATCTCATAATATAAGGTTTCAGCAGCTCCTTGCCTCACATTACACTTATTATGGGCTATAATAATGGGTAAAGGCTCATCCATGCCAGGGAACGTCCAAACACAGTTTACAATTTTTAGAATTTCATTAAATTTTTCAAATACTTTTGGTTCGCTAAGCTCTTCAAAGGAAGCGTATTCTATTCTGAAGATTCTACTCCTTAAGTTGGGCTTATAATAAGAGTAATAAACGATTAATCCTTTATTTCTATAACATTTGTAAGTCGATGACAAGCCATTTTCTTTATCGACGCTTTCATCAAAGTTGAGTGGATAAGTATAGATAGACCGGGCTGATTCTTTAACTGCATTAAACATGACTGTTGACAAAAGATCCAAATCATTTGTAAAATCTGCAACTTGCGGTTCCCCGAGTTCATCTTTTAAAAAGTTCAAAAAATTACTTCCCATAACTCTTTTAACAAAACCTATCGCGTTTACCCCCCTCTCGGCGCAGAATCTTAAAGCGTCCACCCTGTCTTCTATATACTTTTCGTCCATGTAAATAGGAGGGTCAATAACTGGGCCGTCAATTAACAGATAACAGCTTTTTCCACCGGCACCTAATTTCTCCGCAACTTTACGGAACCCTTTTATTTCGCCAAGCATCATAAGTATTTCAGCTTTTTTACGCGCATCCCCTTCATTGATAGCTTCTAATAGCTCAATTCCGCCATCTACGTTTATAAGTGGATTAAATGTGAAACCTTCTGCTGCAATTACTTGTGAAATACCAAAGATGGCATAATATTTTCCACCGGCCCCACCAACCACTTGAAAGCTTCCATCAACTGACCCTACTGGTACACGATTTAAAGCATTAATCGAGTTGCAATCACATTGTACTTGACAGAAAAAATCCATATCTCTTAACAGTTTAAACAATTCATGAGATTTCTCCCTTATATGTTTAAGTCGTTGCCTTTCCCCTTCTCCTGCTTTCATCGCTTTTCCTACAAGCTCAACTAATAATTCAGGCTCAGTTTTATTAAATTCAATTTTTCGTATGATTTTCTTAAGCTCATCAAGCGAGCGGGCGAGCAAGCAACAATCCCTACTTTTGTTTAAAAAGTTAATTTTAGGATATAAGTTCTCTCAATTTCGCCCATTCAATCTTTTTAACAGCTTCTCTAAAAATTCTAGCTTCATCTTTATCCGTTATCCAAGTTTCATCTTTAATATGATTTATAGTTATGGTTTTACCAGAAGTTATCGGAATTGGTGGTCTTTCTAGGGATAGTGCAATAGTCTTATGGTCCTTAAATTTAAGCAATCCAATTCCTCTGTGATTAACATAATCCCGTATTTCTTCACATTTATATTGTTCAAAAATGGCCATATAGATGTATAATGTATGAAAGACTGAATTTTGCATTTTGAATTGCGCTATCCTTGTCTCTACCTCGCCAATAAGGTTATACGCTGAATTTACGCTTTCTATTATTTTAACCTCAACCAGGTGAAGATCTGCTTTTAAACCTCCATTTTTAGAAAATTTAATGCCTAAAACATCAGGTTGACCTCCCCAAATGGTCTTCCTTATACCAACATAACAGCAACTAACAGTCTCAGCTAACCATTTCTCGATCATCGGATAAAAAATCTCTTCGCTGATTTTGAGCATCTTTTCTTCACTCAGCAATCAACTTTATAAGGAGTAAACCTTTTTCTGACAAATCGAAAAGTAACTTTTGACTATCCTCTTTCTTAATACCCAGCCTTTGCATCACAATTTGTACAACTTTGCCTAACTCGTCTTCCTTAATCCTTTCTTCGTATAGTGTTTCTAAGACGGCTACTTCATTCTCTGATAATAATTGATTCTCAACTGCTAATCGCTTGAGTTTATCACGCTTTGAATAAAGTTCATCTTTGACTCTCGTATATAGGCCTTGGATTGGCTGATCAATAATATTAGTGAGCTCGGTGATATTTCTCGGGATTTTATCTACCAATTGCTTAACTTCATCGAATTCTGCTTTTATGACTTCGCCTAGTTTAATTTTATCAACCTCCGAACTCTCAATTCTTTTTATAAGAACGTTAACAAAGCGACTTAATGCATTAAATTTATCGCTTATCTCATTTTTCGATTTTTCAAAAATTTTTTCTTGAGATCGTAGAACTTCTTCCAGAAAGCTTATTTGGTGGTTCAAAAACTGTATCAAATCATTGTATAACTCAGTCAAATGATCGTCGCTGAATTCTTTTGATTTAATGTCTTCACCAAACTTTGCTACTTTTTTCCTCCAAAGACTCTCGAATTTTTCTAACTCTCCTTTTATTTCATCCAGATCTTTTATAGTGATGCCGTAAAAGAAGGAATTTAAAACTTCATACACCTTTTTGACGTATTCAAAATCGTTATAAAATTCCTTTTCCTTTTGATTTGTTGTTTTGATTATTTCTAGTCTTTTATTTAGCTTACCAATTAAACTTTCTAGCTTACGACTTTCCGCTTTAAATATCTCTGGAATTTGCTCAAGGTTTATTTCGGCAACATTCTCAGACATGTCTTCATCTTACCTCCAAATTTTGTAATACCCAATCTAACAAAGTCTTTGAAAGTGGAGATTCATCAGGAGGAATGTTAAGTTTAAATAGTTCATGAGATCGAATGGACAATGCCAACTCTGCTATTCTTCTCTCCTCCTCTTCGACTGTTTTCAATTTATCCTCGCACCGAATAAGCAGATTTTTCAATTTAGTATAATGCTTGGCCAACTCAATGATTTTGACGTCGAATACTGGACAGTTTCTGTATTCTTCATATAAGTTTTCGAATTGATAAATCTCGTTTCGTAGTTCCGATGCTTTACTTTTGACGTCATCTCTTGAGTATTTTGCATTTTTGATTTCTTGAATCTTATTTTCTATGTTTTCGATGTCTTCTTTTTCTTTTATTTTTATGTACTTTTCAGTAATTCCCAAGCTGTTAAGTCGTTTGTCAAGTTCTGCAAGTTTCCTTTTAATTTGGTATGCACTAACGTCCCTGAAACTTAGATCTAATTCCCTTGTGAATTTATCTATTAAGGAATGTACTACCTCGAGTTGCTCCATTAACACTTTAAAACGAGTAAAACCTTTAATCCATCTTTCTCTGTTGTCAGGTATATCTCGCAAATGCTCTGTATTATTGACAATATCTTCGACATAATTTATGCAATCGTTAATTAAAATTGCATTGACATCCCTTTGTTTAATGGAGGCTAAGTAGCCGTAAAGGCCGTCGCTGTACGCTTTCTTTAGTTCCTCAAGTCGTTTCTTTGTATCCCGAAAAACGCTATCCAATTCGCGAAAATCTCTTAAAGAGTAAACTTCTAACCTTTTATCGTAGGAAATGCGTTGTTTTTCCATTAAGATATCCAAGTATATGTCAAGCTTTGAAGTAGTCATCCCAGTAGTAGTAAATGAAACAAAGAATTTGCCTATCTTCTCATAGTCTAAGGAACCTCTGAATAATTGCAGCACTGAAAGGATTCTCCTCTCAATGTTTGAAAGTTTTATTGAGACTTGATCTGCTGAAATTTCCGCTAGACCATTTGTTGAAAGTTCGTTTATAAATCTTCTAAATTGGTCCATCGATTCTATGTCTTTTGGACAAACTGGGAAATCTTTTCCGTATATTTGAAACTTCTCTCGTAGTTCAACAAGTTGATCGTATCTCTCTTTTAAACTTCCCTCAGTTATTAAAAGCGTCCTTATTAATCCTGGTACATCTTTTGAACTTAATTCACTTAGCTGTAAACCCTTTAAAGTATATCCTTGGTTTAACCCTTTTGATATGAAATCTTTTATCCTAATATCAAATTTTAATTCATCAAGAATTCTGGAAGCCCTTGCTTCCCATTTCTCCTCTCTAAATGCATAATTATTTCTACGAGCAATTATACATCCCACTACTTGCTGACATTGTAGGGTCGTTAATGGAAAATCTACATAATAAAATATTCTCGGGGAGTCCTTTTCTGGACTGAGATAAGTTTCCAGTACACCTTTGACTTCAACTGGCAAAGGATTCCAAGAAAAGACCAATAGTAAAGGAATTCCTGCTTCCTTCATTTCGTCCACGGTTCTTTTTAGCTCACTTTCTATTTCTGATTGTACGATTCTCAAGATTGGCATGACACGTGCTCTTATACTATACTCTCCGGCTATTTCTGTAGAATAAATTTCAATTACCTCAACGTCTTTTGGCCCATGTCTTTCATAAATTGGGCCTTCCACTCTTACATTCCTACCCACACTTTTACATTTAAGAAGTTGAAGTATACCTTCATAGAATTCCCTTTCATAATTCGCAAGGTTACGTATCGTCTCCATTCCAACTTCAAATCGTTTGCTTAAATCGTCTATAAAGTTTAAGTAGAACATTGATGGAGACGGATAAAATATGTTGAAAGCTGCTGGCGATAACATCATGTAATTCTCGTCAGATCTTTCAACCTTATCAAAAATATGAGTGTCGATTAGAACCCGTATCTGATTTTCATCCCTCAATTCCGGAGAGGTTCCAACTATTAAGTCTACAAAATTTCGGTACATCGTCCTATCTTCGAATTCTATATCAACAAGTTTTTTGTAAGGTACGAACAATTTTCTTTCAAAAGACTGCATGTTTTGGGTGAACTCGTAAAACTCAAACACTTCGATTAGTTTTGAAAGATTCGATGGCGCGTCTGGAGCTTCTGCTTTCTTAAAAACTTCGTCCATTCCTTTCATAGCCATCTTAAAGAACAAAAATGGCTCAATGTCCCATAGTTCCTCAAAGCTTTGGCGTATTATAGACAAATAAGCGGAAAAGTTTTCTTTGATACCTAATTCGTCCTTAATCCTTTCTTCAGATATTGGAGATAAATTTGCTAAAAGCGTATTCAGAAGAGCTATGCATTTCTCTTTATTAATTCCGAACTGTTCGCACTTTTGCTCGACTTTAGCGTAAAGCCTGCGTAGCTCCTTTTCGTCCAAAATTTTGACGTCACCACCGTAGACTTGAATTTTTCTCCCTGAAAGGATCGAAATGAATTGATCCGGACAAATAACCCTAATCCTTCCCTTTTCTTTAACCGAAGGATGTGTCAATAAGATTTCAATCACATTGACTATTGCGCGTGGATTGCCAAGAGTAGTTGTATAAATTGCATTGAACATTCCAGCTTTGTTAAATGGGATTCTCGGAAGTTTGTCCTTCCAACTGTATCGCAAAATGCCAAGAATATAATTATAGGCGTCTCTTCGATCGAGCTTTTCAAGTTCAACATCTAGAATACGTTGACCCCTCAGTTTTCCAATCACAGCATGAGATACTGATACAAATTTATGATATGCCGCTGGTGTAGCAGCAATCAATAAATGAAAACGTCCTGCGTAAAGTCCTTTGCCGCACAAACATTTAGGAAAGCCATCTATTACCTCTAAAAGTCCCCGCCTAACATAATCTTGCACATTTTGAGACTCGTCAAGAAGATCCTCAAATTCGTCTAAAAACACGTAAACTCTCGAATTAGGTTCTAAAATATTATAAATAGATCTCAATCCATCCGCAATAAACTTCATAGTGGCTTCGTCGGGTCGCTTATGGCGTATACTGATTTGATTGAATGGAAAATTCTCAGCTAAATCAGTTTCAATAACATCCTTTATTGCACATAATAAACATGCAAAGAAGCGAATGCCGATAGATTTTACATCATAAAATTGTTGTGAAAGTTCGTTAATAACAGTTATAAGTCTTTTCATGGAAACGGGGATTACTATATCAGACCCTATTACCTCCGGTTTTTTAAGAAGGCCTTCATATATGCTTGTTTTACCCTCTCCCCATTCCGCCACAATAAATAGTGCATTTACTTCGTTACTTTTTCTACACATTTCAAGAAATCCTAGCACATCTCCGTAAGTTTTCACCCTAGGTAATTTTGCATATATTTCAAGATCAATCACATCCTTTCCTGTTTTCGATGGGAGCTGGTAAAATTCGTCAACGAAATCATATACCTTCAACTAATGTACCACCTTGATTTGGTTGAACGAAAGCCTACTATTTTTCATGGTAGTAATCCACAATAAATTAATTTTGCCATTGGAGATCTAGGACTTTTAAACGCCACAAATATTCATATTCGCATATCTACTGTGACAATATTTTGGTCACGCTAATTTTTCCAATGGTTGGTCTTATTTTTCTCTCCGGTATATCAATTACTACTGGAAAACCAAGTCTATTCATTTGACCTGTGACTATAGCTCTGCCTGTAGCCAAACTGGTAAGCTTATCTTCAATAACTCTTGGGAGGCCTCCAGCAACTCTTTTTACGAATGGAACATCCTCTGCTGAGATCCTGTGAATTATATAAGTGTTAACCATTGAAAGTACTACTTGATCAACAAAGGAGGGTCTTTGAGATACCAGACATAAACTCAAACCAAACTTTCTGCCTTGAGTTGCGATTTGAGCTAAATTATCTCTAGCTAAGCTATAACCAATAGGATACGTCTGCATGTTTGGACAATAATTTTGAGATTCTTCGATAATCAAAAGCAAAATTCTGTCAGTACCTTCAATTTTGTATTTTGTAAACTTTTTCAAGAGTAATTCAGTAATATACGATACGACAAGCTGCTTTAATTGAAGAGAAATCCCAGGGGCTCCGTCAGCGGAAAAATCTACAATGACTAAAGTTGGCGTTCTTGGGTTCGTTAATGAATCAATCAAATTCTCACTGATTGTTACCAGACTTTTATGTGTGACAAGCTCATACTGATCAATGACATCACCCTTAAACTTGTAAAGCGCCCTTTTTATGGCATTCAAAGTTTGATCATGAATAAGTTTCTCGTCTCTTGCTCGCTCTAGTTCAGCTATTAACTTACCTCTAAAATTTCTTTCATCGAGGAAAAGCGATGAAATGGAATAACCTTCCTCTTCACATAGTCTTCTTAAAGCAGCCTCTATGCCAGCAACTTGGAGCTCATTCAAAGAACCCCCCGTGTAATAGGTTATTATTAGCTCAGCTACTTCCCTTGGCTCAAATATGTCAAGGTCCATTGAAATAGTCTTAACACCCTTGTTTAGTCTGGCGGGAGAATTATTGAATACAAAGCGAATAACATCAATGTAATTTCCTATTTTTTGATATTTGTTGTGGTATGCTTCATGGTAATCTAAATAGTCACCGTTTGCATCTACGATCATGACGGGTAATGCTGTTTTCAATTTTTGAGTCGTGATGTCGCTTATTTGCTCTAGAAAGTAGCCAACAGTGTAGGACTTACCACTCCCAGTGACACCTAAAATGGCCATATGCATTGGGATAGCGTCCGCGTCCAAAAACAGAGGAATATCTTTGTATCCGAAGAAAGTACCAAAATCCATTAAAATTTTTTCTTCATGCTCAAGTTTAATTATTTCCAAAATTTCATTTTTGTTTTCTATTTTGTAGACCTCATTGCCAGGCGAAGGTGGAAGGGTGACTTCGGAGAGATGACCGCCTTTTACTTCACCCAAAATCTCAAGCTCTAATGTATAGTACTTTCTAGCAATTTCTGCCGGTATTTGAGCCATTTTTCTTCTAGCTTCCGACCAAGCGTCTCCTTCCTCAAAAAATTCGGAGAATGGGACTATTTTATCAATCCTACATAAAAATTTGTTCTTTTTATCGGAGGAGTATATAAAACAAAGCTCTCCCTCTTGAACTTTTCCTTCATAGTCGGCATATAGTTGAACGATAGCTCTTCGAGTTGTGCTACCGGAGAGAACAATTCCCATAGGCTCGGCCATAGGAACACCTAAATCATTTTATTGTCTTGTGGCATATAAGGTTCATTTTAGAGTACATACTTACAAAGAGCTTGCATAATTTAAAAGTTTACGGAAGGGCCCACTTATTTGTTCAGAATTAATATTACATACATGTATAGTTATCCAAGCATTAAACAAAGCACGAATCTCAAACGAGTTTTTTAACCCTTCCCAACCATATTCCCCAATGATAGGACATTTAAGCTTGTCAATCAAAAGCATCTCATCATTTGATAAAGGAATGGCCCCAAAATTCGCTCCCCTTCCTGAAATATACCTTTCCCCACCATCTAATAACATAATTTTGCCATGGGCAGCTTTAACTCTCCAGGAAGAGGAATCAGATGAATTGCATTTTAAGACTTTTAATATTGGGATAATTGTGGGCGCTCCTAGACCCATCACGTGAAGCAAATTATTATGCATCCGTCTAATCTCTGCGATTAAGTTAATGGCCCTTTCTCTGCCGTTATTTAGACCCTTTGTTGTCAATACTAACGGAACAAGACCTCCTATTGCAATATATGTCGGATTATACTTTTTATAAGCATTATATTCTTCTAACGCTCTTTTAATACTCGGATGCACTATTGGAATCACGTTTTCAACTTTTTTAATTAGTTTTTCGAAGTTAAAAACAGTTTTCTTAACATCTTTACGAGAATCTCTTGCTAAAAGGGATGGATAATCAAGTGAAAAATAATAGTCTGCTTCTATTGCTTTATATATGCTAATAAGTTCATTTATTTCAATTTCAACACCATGTTTCATTGCTTGAAATCCACCAGAATCCATAAAAATAATTCCATCATAGCCTAGAAAATCATGTAACCCCTTTTCTTCTATTTTTTTGCGCATGTTTTTATTTTTGATAATTTCGTAGGCATTTACCATTATAGCTGGAACTTTAAAATGTTCCCATGGTCTGGGTCTAGCTTTTAATGGTGTCCCGAGGGCAACCAACAATTTGTTTTTATCTCCCTTGACATTTTTTCAATTTTTTGAGAACATGCAAGAGCTTTGGTAATTGGTACAAGTTATATGGAACATATATTGGATTTAACAAATTCTCTGCGGCTTCGTTGAAAATTTCCTTGTGATGATTGGGAGCGAAAACAACGTGGTATTTGTAAGCTTTAGAAGCGCGTTTACTGAGAAACATTTTTAATCTCCTCACGAATTCATCTTTCCCATTGTCTCCTAAAAGCTCTGGCGGAAAATCGTAGTGAGCAGCAGGGAACGTGGTCTCTAGCTCTCTGGGACATATTGTTAAGGGTTCGGAAATGATGAATTGCTGAACAAAATCTTTAAGGCCATGCTTTTTTAACATTCTTATTGCTTTCATGTGTATAAAAGATCGTGAAAATGGCTTATGAAAGGAGCAACCAAAATATAATGCGACGGGTTTTTCCGAAAGCTTCCACTCGTTTAAGACATAATTGTAAAACCTTAGAACGTGCTCATTGAAAAACAGCTCATCGCCGCCGTATAAGACTATAACGCCTGGCTCAGGGATAGAACCATTATTGAACGGGCTCCGATTATTCAAAAATTCTCCCTCACAGGATTTTTCAGATTAAAATGGTAACGTTTAATAAGACTTTCTAATATGCCCACATATATTCTTTTTACTTCTTAAAGAATATTTTTGAGGTTATTGACATCAATGGAATAACCAGCAGCGTAGCTCCGATGGTTCCTAAAATTCTCTCGTAGACCATTAAGGGGAGAATACCGATGAAAGCTTGCCATGGTAAGCCTAACAGATAAACTGCGAAAATCATCATCATTCCTTGTTCACACATCGTGGATACGTAAGCAAATAAAGAAACCTTCAAACTCATCGGGGTCAGTCCTTTGAATGTTGCAGCCAAAGCCAATATTGTTGCAATTAAATGAGGCGCTACAAAGTATGGAAATAGAAAATTCTTTACAAGATAAAAGGATGTTGCAATTAATAGGAAGCATGCAGTAGCTAGTCCTCCTTTTTTACCTTTGTGGAAAGCTAAACTTCCGAAAGTAGAGCCAGCAATAGGTAACAATATTGTGTAAGGTCCGAACATTGCTTGCAAGGGTGCAACGTAAAAGGCTATGATGCCGCCAAAAAGTGAAGACAAAAATGCTTCATGAGGGCTGAGTAAAATGGCAATAACTGGAGTTACTATTAGGTTTAGGGTCAAAAAGCTTGGCGCTCCGATAAAAACGCTTATGGGAATTAGGCTAAGAGCAGCATATAAGGCAGCAAAAACCCCTATTCTGGCCGCCTTCAAACTTTCAATTTTCAATACTATTTCACCCGACCAGCCAACAAATCTTCATATATTTTTCTCATATGGAAAACAGCTACGGCTGTCTCTTCTTCTAAACTACAGCCACAAGCTTTGCATGCGGGACAAATAAGCCATCCGCACTTCGCGCAAATATTGACTTCAGCTACGACGAACTTTTTACCACACTTAAAACAATACACATATGGCTTTACAAAGAAACTCAAAAAATTCTCAACTAGACGAGAAAGCGGGATATGTTTTTGATTCGCTGCCAACTTCGCAGCTTCAAGTATGCGTTTGTCGATAGACAAAGTAAGTTTGGTTTTCTGCATACGTATTAATACTTAACAATACGTACTTAAAAATTGCGTTAAACTTATAAGAACTCTTAGGTTTTCACTATAAAAGAACCACGCGTGCAACAATCTTGACATTATTTTTAATTACATTTGAATGCATATGGCACCAACTTCATGAGTAAGGTTTGCGTTTTTGTTTTTTGCGGCGACGTTTGAGTTTTAGCTCTTCATCTGAAAACCACATGTATGCCCAGATGCTTTTAGGGTTGTAGGGGTTTAGAAGCTCGTCTTCGATATTAGACTCCTCCTCTGACAAACTTAAAGTGTCTTCTTCATACATTTTAATTTCGCGTTTAGTTTTGTTAAACTTATTGCATATGGCATTTAGCCTTCTTACCGCGTCCTCTTGATTAACAACATGAATGCTTCTAAAATGTTTAGGATGTACAACTAAAGGGATATACGGCTTAAAATCGAGTCTATTATTCTTCTCATATTTGGATTTGTGTAAAATGTTGCGTCTGGATGTGTTGGCGAGACTATGTCTCTGCTGTCTTGCCGCAACATTTCCATCTCCCTTAGGTAGGCAACACTCCTTACAACCTCATCAATGTCTATGCCAATACCTTTTGAAATATCCCTTATAGATACCCTGTGGGGGCTTCTCCTAACGTATTTTAGTATGTTCCATTGCTCCTTGCTAAAGTAGGGTAGTCCATCCTTAAAAATCACTAGCTTATTTGGTGGAAGGCTTGCCCAACTCTCCCCAACCGTTAGCTGCCTAGTCGCCACGACCGCGGCAACTTCATCCTCGCCTTTTATATCGCTTAAATCAACTTCGAAGTCCTCGTCGGCAAGCTTAACGGCGGCATCGTGCGGCGGAGCCCTAACCGTATAATGGAGGCTTCCGGTTTCGGATCGAAAAGCGAAGAGATGTTCGCCGTCGCTCATTAGAAAGTTGAACCTATCCGAGAAGCTGCTAAATCTTCTCGCCTCATCCTCGATGATCCTCGCCTTTTCTTGCAGTCCAGCTCCTCTGCCGAGGTCTCTCAGCTTGTCAAGTATGAGGCAAAAAGCCCTCTCGGAGTCTGTTTCGCCTATGGGCTCGTAGAACCTTGGCATTGGCATCTCTCTAATGATCGTGCCGTTATGAGCAAAGGCCCAATCCCGCCCAAAGAGTTCCCTAATGAACGGGTGAGTGTTGCGGTAGACAACAGCGCCCTTACTTGCAGTCCTAACATGGCTAATGACAATCTTGCTTCGGATGATGTTGGCTGACTTTAGAAACTGGGCTATAGGGCTATCAATTGATGGCCTAGCCTCCTTAATTACGCAAGCTGACAAACCATCAGGATAAAAAACCACGCCCCAACCATCCCTATGCCTAATGCCCCTAGCTACGAAGCCGCGCCAAGTAAAACCCACACCGACAGGCCTATTACAAGTCAGGCCAAAAAGCTCGCACATATTACACCATAACCATCCAAAGGAAGAAAGCCCTTATTTAATTTGTTATGCATATATGCAGGCACACTCTGTTTTCGTATTCAACCCCCATTTCTCTGATGAGTCACATGCGTGAGCTTTAAGTCCTTTAGCGTATGTTTAAATGTGAATAGTGTTGATTGTGCAAGGCGAATATGACCCTTTAGAGTTGGCAAGGGAAACTGAAAAGGGTTGTTGTGAGAGGTGATATGAGAAAGTATTATCGGCTTTCGTGGGCTAGTAGGTGGTATGGGGGGATCGTTGAGGCTTATTGTTGCGGTTGCTGTTTAAGGTGCGTTTTTTGTTGGAGCGGTTTTCCAAGGGATCATCCAGAAGCGATTGGTGATTTCTACTCTCCTGAAGAGGTTTATGGAAGTTTGATCAATTGTGCCATGAAAAAAGGTCTGAACCAACTGAGGATTGCTGGCAACGAGCCTACGCTTGGCTGGAACCATCTTATGAAGGTTTTAGAGCTAGTTAGTAAAACCGAATTTGTCTTTATACTTGAGACAAACGGGATATTGATTGGAAATGATCGGAAACTGGCAAGGCAGCTTTCAAAATTTAAAAACCTGCATGTGAGGGTTTCTTTGAAAGGAACAAACCGAGAAGAATTTGCGAAACTTACAGGAGTGAAACCTAAGGGCTTTGGCCTTCAGTTAATGGCTCTTCAAAACCTTTTGGAAGCTGGTGTAAGCTTTAACCCAGCCGTCATGCTTTCATTCAGCGATCCCCACAACTATGAAAAGCTAAAGCAAGAACCACGGGAAATACACAAAAAACTGCCCCAATACATAGAAGAGGAATACGTAATTCTATATCCCACTGTTATTGCTAGATTGAAGAAGGCGAAAATCACTCCCAAAAGAGCATTTCCACAGCATCCTTTTCA
>Ga0105158_1000757_pt1 | contig 13344 bp, 9 predicted proteins | sample LHCtaG_FD_81567 | JGI IMG/M metagenome (GOLD analysis project Ga0105158, IMG submission 81567) | Hot spring microbial communities from Little Hot Creek, USA to study Microbial Dark Matter (Phase II) - LHC4sed_matched | ecosystem: Environmental > Aquatic > Thermal springs > Hot (42-90C) > Sediment... | reverse complement strand
CAGTATAAACTTGTGCCAACATTAGTTCGCGGGTTGGATTATTATAACGGAACCGTTTTTGAATACAAGACACAACTTTTAGATGCTGCACAAAACACATTATGTGCTGGCGGTAGATACGACGGATTGATTTCCCAGTTTGAGCCACAAATTAAACATGCATGTGGGTTAGCTTTTGGTATTGACCGTATAACAGAAATTCTTACTGAACATAAAGGAGTAGATGAGGTAATAAAAATTGGTATTGCAATAGTTGACGAAAAATTTTTAATTGCTGGGCTTAATTTAATAGATAAAATTTTAGAGAATAAAAAAGATGTTCAAATTATAGGACCATTTACTGAGAAAAGTTTAAAAGCACAACTTAGGTTGTTTAACAATGAAAATTGTAAGTATGTAATTATAATTGGAGAAGAAATGAAACAAGATAAAATTGTTTTAAAAAATTTTTTATATAATACTCAACAAGTTGTAGAACTACAAAATTTACATAAATTTATTGTATGAAAAAACTTTTGTTTATTTGTTTATTTTTATCAATAGAAATTTTTTGTTCATATTTTGATATTGGCATTTTGTATTTTTTGGAGAAAAAATATAATCTTGCAGAATACTGGTTGAAAAAAAGTTATCTGCTAGAAGACAAAAATAATATAGATGTTTTACTTTTGTTAGGCAATGTTTATTATTTAGACAAAAAATATGAACTTGCTAAAAAAACATATTTAACACTTTACAAAAATTATTTATTGCCACCACAGACAGATAATTTTGTCAAATTTATGATTGCAGAATGTAATATATATTTAGGTAAATATGAAGAAACAATTAAATTTTGCGAAAAAATTGATCTACAAAATCTTGATAAAACCTTGTTACCATATTTATATTACACCAAAATCTTTGCTTTATACAAAATGGGAGAACACAATTCTGTATTAACAAACATTTCATTATTAAACGCATATTTAAACACAGAAAAGATAGTTTTAGAAAAAGAAATAAGTCAACAGATAGATTATATTTTAGCGGAAAGTTGGTATGAAAAAGGTAATTATAAAAATGCAACAGAAAATTTTAAGAAAGTTGCTTTAGAAAATAATGAATCAAAAATTAGTATATACGCAAACTTACGTCTTGCTAGTATATATGAAGAACAAAAAAAATATCAGCAAGCAGAAACATGTTTGAAAAGTATTAATCTTGAATATATTTCTTCAGACGAAATAAAATTTTTAGTAAAATATAATACAGCAAAATTGTTTGTTAAACAAAATAAATTTCTTGATGCAATAAAAATATATAATCAACTTGTTAAAGAAACAAAAAATAATTTTGTTAAAAATTTAAGGCTTGAACTTGCATATTGTTATTTCCAACTTCATGATTTTGATAAAACAGTTTCAATTCTTTCACAATTAAAATCTGATGAAAATGAAGAATTGAATTTCAATGTTAGTTATTTATTAGGCTTGGCTTATTATAATAATAAAAATTATATTGAATCAATAAAGTTATTCTCCGAATTAATTAAGAAACAGACAAATAAAAATAAATGGTATGACGATGCCTATTATTTGTTAGGTTTGTCTTATTTTAATTTAAAAGAATATAAAAAAGCAATAAAAGTTTTGTCTGAATTAAGTGTTAAAAAAAGTTCTATCTACTACATTTCTTCACAAATATATATTGCACGAGCGTATAAAGAACTTAAAGAATATGAACTTGCAAAAAATATGTTGTTAAAACTTTTAGAAAACAAAAGTTTAGATAATGAAATCAAATCTGTTATTTTATACGAACTTGCTGATTGTTATAAATTATCTACAGATTATAATGCTGCGTTACAGTATTATGAACAAATCTTTGCATTGAAACCTTCTGATAAAATAAAATATCTTGCTAAATTTTCTATTGCAGAAATATATTCTTATCTTGGAAAATATTCTGAAAGTGAACAGGTTTTAACTGAGTTGTTAAATATAAAAGATTTAAATAAAGAAATAATGATAAAAAGTAAATTATTGTATGTAAAATTGAAATATCTTTCTGGTGATTATTCAACAGTAGAAAAAGTTGCTGCTGAAATAATGAATGTAGTCTCTGCTGATGAAGAAAAAAAATATTTGTTATCTTTGTTGGTGAATATGTATATAAAAACTAAAAATTTAGATAAAACATTGGAATATACTAATAAACTTTTAGTATTCCTTAAGGATAACAATGAAAGATTTTTATTACAATTAAGAGTTTTGAGATTACTTTTGGCAAACAATATGTATCAACAAGTGTTTGATAAAGTTTTAAGTTTACAAAAAGAATTTGTATCACAAGAACAAAAATGTATTTTATCTTATTTTTTGATAAAATGTTACCAAAATTCTCAACAAGAAAAAAATCTAAACAGCGTTATCTCTAAATTAAAAACTTTTTTACCTCAAGATTATAATTTATATACCAAAAATGAAATATCAGATTTGTTAAACTTATCTGTTTTGTATAACACAGATGTATTTGTTTATCTTGCAGAGTATGTTTTAGTATCATCAAAAGTTTTTACTGAGAATGAAAAAATTGAATTACTTAAAAAGTCTGTTGAATATTTGATAAACAACAAAAATTTTTCTTCTGCGATACGGCTTGCTACTTTAATAAAAAAAATTGCGTCTGATATTGATGCGATTGTGTATACAGAGTTTGTTATAGGTAGAGTCTATGAATTAACAGGTAAAAAAACTCTTGCTGAAAATGTATACAAAAGTATAATTGAAAAATATCCAAACTCACAATATATACCTAAGATCTGTGTTTCGCTAATTAATTATTATTCTGAAAAGGGGGATAAAGAACAAGCAAGTTTTTATAAAGAATTTTTGTTATCAAAATATCCTGATTCTGAAGAAACCTATGAATATTTGTATAATAACGCGTTAGATTTAGTTAAAGAAAATAGGTTTGAAGAAGCAATTAAAAATTTATCTTTTGCTGTCAATTCAAAAAATAAAGATATTGCAGTAAAATCACAAAAACTTATTGCCGATTGTTATTACAACTTAGGTAAATATAAAGAAGCAGCGGTAGAATATCTACAAATTATATATCTTTTCCCTGACAAACCTGACTTTTGTGCTGAAGCACAATATATGGTAGGAATTTGTGCTGAAAAGTTAAACTTGTATGATGAAGCAAAAAAAGCATATAGAAAATTGAAAACAAACTATCCTAATACTTTATGGGCACAAGAATCTGAATTGAGATTGAAACAAATTAAATAGGTTGCTTTTCTTTAAAACTAAGGATATCAAAGTCAAACATTATAATGATACTATTATTAAAACTCTATTTTTTATTATATTTAATCACACATAATAATAGTCTGTATACAGAAGAAATTTTTGTTAGCAGTGAACCTGTAATGATACAAGAAGAAAATCAAACGCCGTTATTTTTTAAGTTTTATTACCTTCCTGAATTTTTTGCTCCTTCAGTATTAATTGAATACGAAGATATACTTGTTCCATATAAATATGTATTATCACCACAGATTGAAAAAATAAATATAGCAGAGACAATGTTTTTGTTTCCACAAGAAAGGATAAATAAATTTAACTTTTTTATAGGAGAAAACAGTTACGTTTCTTTAATGACAAAGAATACGTATGGACATAAAAATTTTAAGTTTGACTTACAGTTTAGTAATACGAAAATCTCATATTTTACTGAAAATAAACGATTTGTTAGTTTTGATACAAGTTTTATATATGAACAAATGTTTGATTCTGTTGTTTTTAATACCGAGATAAAAACATTGTCAAATTATATTTTGAAGTCTGTCAATCAGTATTATATAGATGCAGGTATAACTAAAATTGTTTTTAATAGTATAGAACTTTCGTTTAAACCACAGGTTATATGGTATAACAACGAAGATTATAATAAACTGTTTTTTACGAACATGTTTAATATAAATTTTTTAATTAAAAATTTTATTTTTGTTTTTGAAGAAATGTTTTGTAAGTTTGATAAAGAGGAAAATTTTACAACTACAATAAAAACTTTATCAAAAGATATTATTCTCGGTGGCGATTCAATAAATATTACTGCATCATGGGATAAAGATTACAATTTATATTACGAATTAGAAATAGGTCGACAAACACAAAATTTTGAGTTTGTTATTGCAAATAGAAAAAAGTTTTTTTATGAATATATTGAAAATTATTTTATAAAACTGCCTTATATAAAAATAGATGAAACAAAAACTTTTTGTTTTCCTTCAGTTGAAAATTTTAGGTGTGAAAGTAAATATAAAAGTAAAAACTATAATATATCTATATTGTTTGATAAATCTGTATATACAAAATATCCAACTTATGTTTTTGAAAACAACAATGTTTTTCCTTTGTTTGTAGATAACACAGAAGTATCAGCAGTAGATTTATGGATACAAATTTTTTTTGTTGATTTCAAAATTAGATATTTGTTATCAAATGATATATTGTTTTATCCCAAAATATCATCCCAGATTTGTGTCACTAAAGATATTTTTAAAAATATATACTTTTTAATAAAATTATTGTATAATAGTAAAACAAAACAAACAGACAATCTTTATATTGATGAGAATTTTGTTTCAGAATATAAAATTGGATATAAAATAAAAGAAAAATTTAATATTGAACTTTTTGTTTCGTACCCCTTGAATAACAAATATATTATACAGCCACATATGGTTGTTGAACCATATATACAACTTGGATTAAATCTTCAGTTTTAAAAATGTGTTACCAACAACATCTATTGTGTCATTTTCAGTGTTTTTTCAAAATGTAGGAATGTGATAAAACAATGATTTAATGGAGGAAAAAAATGATAGATTATTTTGTTAAAGGTGGAATTTTGATGTACCCGATTCTACTTTGTTCTGTTATTTCGTTGACAATAATCATTGAACGGATTATATTTTATTCAAGTATAAAAATAAATCCTGTAGTAATACACAAAATTTTTGAACTTGTTTCAAACAGAGAATTTGAGAAATCAAAAAAACTTGCTGAAACACTGCCTGAAATTGTAAAAGTTGTTTTTGTTAAAGGGATTGAAGAATTTTATAAACCTGGTTTTGAAGAAACTGTTGAAGATATTGCAGAACAACAGGTTTATAAACTTAGTAGATTTTTACCACTATTAGGTGCGATTGCTTCTATCTCAACTTTGTTAGGTTTTACAGGAACAGTTACTGGTATGATAAAAGCGTTTGAATCAATTGCACAAGTAGGGTATGCATCACCACAAGTTGTAGCAAAAGGTATTGCTGAAGCGTTGATAACCACAGCAGCAGGTCTTATTGTTGCGATCCCTACGATAGCGTTTTATCATTATTTTAATTATCGTGTAGACAGGTACACAACACAGTTTGAACATATTGTTCAAGAATTTATTAACTTAAGTAAAAAAGTTTGATACAAAAAATACATTATTTTTTATAAAAAATTCAAAATTTTGTATAGATACAGAAGATAAAAAGTGAACAAATTTTTTACAACTTTCTTAATTTTGATTAACCTATGAAACTTATTGCAGATTTACATATACATTCAAGATATTCCCGTGCAACATCTAAAGAGATGAATATTTCTGAATTATCACATTGGGCAAAACTCAAAGGTGTGGGATTGTTAGGAACTGGTGATTTTACACATCCAGGATGGCTACAAGAACTTAAGAGTTCTCTTAAACAAATATCTGATTATACTTATGAATACAACGGTGTAAAATTTATACTTACGACTGAAGTAAGTAATATTTTTTATCGCAATGGTAAAAACTATCGTGTTCACAATATTATATTTTTGCCTGATTTTGTTGCAGTAGAAAGATTTAATAATTTATTATCAAACTTTGGTGATCTTGTCTCTGATGGAAGACCGATTGTTTCTTTAGATTGTATAGATCTTGTTGAACTTGTGTATTCTGTCACAGAGGAAGCTCTTGTGGTACCAGCACATGCTTGGACACCACATTTTTCTGTATTTGGTTCGTTAAGCGGGTTTGATTCTATTGAAGAATGTTTTGGAAAATACTATAAATATATATATAGTATTGAAACAGGTTTATCTTCCGATCCTAAAATGAACTGGCGATTGTCAAAACTTGATAGTATAACTTTAATTTCTAATTCAGATGCACATTCACCACAAAATATTGCTCGTGAAGCAAATGTTTTTGAAATAGATGACAATTGTGAAGATATTTATAAAGAAGTTTTATCAATTATAAAAAATAAAGACAGAAAAAAATTTTTGTATACAATAGAGTTTTTCCCAGAAGAGGGTAAATATCATTATGATGGACATAGAATCTGTAAAGTTTGTTGTTCACCAAAAGAAACAAAGATGTATAAATATTTATGTCCTGTATGTGGGAAGAGACTCACTATTGGTGTGTTGAATCGTGTTGACCAACTTGCAGACCGTGAAGAATCTTTTGTTCCTGAAAATGCGATACCATATAAAAATGTGATTCCTCTCATAGAGATAATTGCTGATGCGTTAGGTACTGGTAAAGGCACACAGAAAACTTTAAAGGAGTATTTGTATATAGTCACACAAGTTGGTACTGAGTTTGATGTATTACTTTATTTAAGCGAAGATGAGTTAAAGAAAAAAATAAATCCAAGAATTGTTGAAGGTATATTAAAAGTTCGTAATGGCGAAGTTGATATTTTTCCTGGTTATGATGGTGAGTATGGTAAAATTAGTATCAGATGGGGTAACAAAGATATGAGTAAATCTGACAGCGAACATTCTGGCCAACTTCGGTTGTTTTAAAAACAACAAATTATGGTTTTAAGAAACCAGAACTTGTTTTTTTGCATCAAATAATTTGGTAGGTAGGTTCAGGCTTCAGCCTGCGTTTTTACGCAACCTAAAGGTTGCGGCTACTGGTAGGTTATGGATTGTGAATTATTGGTAGCTGCAGGCTTTAGCCTGCGCTTCTTATTATTTTACGCACTATGAATGGTGCGGTTACCAATAGATTGCGGATTGTGTATTATTTGTAGCCGCAGACTTTAGTTTGCGTAATTAATTTCGCTGAAAAAAAGAAGCTTATTTTTAATTTTATCGTTTATGGTTCCTATAAACATCATAAAAACAAGTACCAAAACTTAGACAAAAAGGAGGTTGAAGAAGCTATGGGTAGGATTATAGGTATAGATTTAGGTACTTCAAATTCAGCAGCAGCAGTTTTAGAAGGTGGTAAACCCACAATAATACCAGCTGCTGAAGGAACAACTATTGGTGGAAAAGCGTTTCCATCATATGTTGCAATTACAAAAGATGGTCAACTTCTTGTAGGTGAACCTGCAAGAAGGCAAGCAGTATCAAATCCTGAAGGGACTGTTTATGCGTTTAAGCGTAAGATGGGAACTGATTATAAGTATAAACTTCATGGTAAAGAATATACTCCACAACAATTATCTGCGTTTCTTTTACAAAAAATTAAACGTGATGCAGAAGCATTTTTAGGAGATAAAGTTGATAAAGCAGTAATCACAGTTCCTGCGTATTTTAATGATAACCAAAGACAAGCTACAAAAGATGCAGGTACTATTGCGGGACTTGAAGTTGTAAGAATCATAAATGAACCAACAGCTGCGTGTCTCGCATATGGTATTGATAAAGCAGGTCATGAAGAAAAAATTTTAGTATTTGATTTGGGCGGTGGTACATTAGATGTTACTATAATGCGATTTTGGGAAGCAGGCGGTGCTAAAAGTTTTGATGTTATATCAACTGCTGGAGATACACAACTTGGTGGTACTGACATGGATAATGCATTAATTGAATATATTCTTGAACAGTTTAGAAAAGAAACAGGAATTGACTTGCGAAATGATAAAATGGCGATGCAAAGAATCCGTGAAGCTGCTGAAAAAGCAAAAATTGAACTTTCAAGTGTTTTGGAAACAGAGATAAACTTACCATTTATTTCTGCTGATGCAACCGGTCCAAAACATCTTACTATGAAAATTACTCGTGCTACTCTTGAACAACTTGTTCGTCCTATTGTAGAACGTTGTGCAAAATCTATTGATCAAGCAATAGAAGATGCTAAGGCAAAACCTAATAGTGGAATATCATCGATAAGAGATATTACAAGGATAATTCCTGTGGGTGGTCCTACAAGAATGCCAATTGTTATAAAATTTTTAGAAGATTATGTGGGTAGAAAAGTTGAACGTGGGATAGATCCTATGGAATGTGTAGCAATAGGTGCTGCAATAGAAGCAGGTATTATTGCTGGCGAAGTAAAAGATATTGTACATTTAGATGTGACACCTTTATCATTAGGTGTGGAAACCTTAGGAGGTGTATTCACAAAACTTATTGAACGAAATACTACTATTCCAACAAGAAGGTCTGAAATTTTTACTACTGCTATGGATAATCAAACATCTGTAGAGATACATGTTTTACAAGGTGAACGACCGATGGCTGCTGATAATGTTTCATTAGGTAGATTTTATCTTGATGGGATACCCCCAGCACCACGTGGTGTTCCACGGATTGAAGTAACTTTTGATATTGATGAAAATGGTATATTACATGTTTCAGCAAAAGATTTAGGTACTGGAAAGGAACAATCTATACGTATTACAGCACCACATAAACTTTCTAAAGAAGAAATTGACCGTATGATAAAAGAAGCGGAACGTTTTGCTGAAGAAGATAAAAAACGTAGAGAATTAGCTGAAGAAAGAAATAATCTCGATGGAATAATTTATACTACAGAAAAATCGTTAAGAGAATATGGTGATAAACTTACACAAGATGAACGTCTTGAGATAGAACGTGCGTTAAACGATGCTAAAGAAAAACTTAAATCTGATAATATAAACGAAATAAGAAAAGCTAAAGATGAGTTGTTGAAAGCATCCTATAAATTAGGAGAAGTTGTTTATAAACAAGCACAACAGAAGGGTGTAACTTCTTCAGGATCTGGAACTGAAACCTCATATGGTCAACAACAAACAGCGTCTCAACAAGAAACAAAAAAAGATAGAGGCGAAGTAATTGATGCTGAATATAAAGAAGAAAAATAAAATTTAAAAAGAGGAAAATATAAATATGGCAAAAAAAATTATTGAAGTACCATTAGCGATTTACACAGACAAGTTTTTAATTGCAGGTTTTGTAAAAATAAGACCTAAACTTAAATATATCTTCAAAAAATATCTACCACAACGAATTTCTGAAATTATAGATGTTGCAGGTGAACGTATGGAAAAAGTTGGTGAAAAAAGTTTTTTAGAAGTAACAAATGCTGATATTCAAAATTTAGCAACTGGTGAAGTAATTAAGACACAGGTGAAACGTCTTGTTGTGAACAAAAATGCAATACAAATTATAGTTCCTATAGAAATAAAACCGTTAGAGAGAGAAAAATAGGATATGATAAATATTTCTATAAATGGTGCATTAGGTAGAATGGGTAGGACAGTATTAGATGCCTGTTTGCAAGATAAAGACATAAGTATTGTAGGTCTTTGTGATATTCAAGGTCCAAAAAAGATTTATGACAACTTACCTCAAGTGGAACCTTCACTTGAAAAATATATTTTATATACAGATGTAGTAATAGATTTTTCTTCTCCTGAAGGGACACAACAAGCGTTATATTTTTGTTTACAGAATAAAAAACCGATAGTTATTGGTACAACTGGACATTCTGACCAACAATTAGATAATATAAGGAAAGCGTCTGAGGAAATACCGGTATTGTTATCGCCTAATATGAGTTTAGGTGTGAATATAATTTTTAAACTTGTTGAACTTTTAACCACAGTCCTTAAAGATAAAAATTATGATATAGAAATAGTGGAAGCACATCATAACAAAAAGAAGGATGCACCATCAGGTACAGCAAAAAAAATTATGGATATTATAAAACATATAAAACCGCAAACATACTTTGTATATTGTCGTAATGGTATTATAGGAGAGCGTAAAAATGACGAAGTTGGTGTGAGTGTGATACGTTGTGGAGATATAGTTGGTGAACATACAATAATTTATTCTACTTATGGTGAGCGTATAGAATTAAAACATATTGCTACTTCAAGAGAAACATTTGCAAAAGGTGCAGTTCTTGCAGCAAAATGGCTGAAAGGTAAACCCGCAGGATTTTATAATATGTTTGATGTTTTACAGATTTAATTTTTGGAGCAAACTTTTTAGATGAACAATATAGCCTATGGTTGTATATTTTTTGATAATGAAAAGCATTATGTAATCATAGACCGTAATACAAACACTTTTCAAAAAGTCCTACCAAATTATCTTGAAGAAAATTTTGTAATAGATAAAAAAAAATATCCTCTTACTGAAAAAAATAAGTTTTTACCGCCTGTAAAACCTACAAAAATTATTTGTTTAGGTCTTAATTATATTGATCATGCAAAAGAACTTAACATGCCTATTCCTGAAGAACCTATAATTTTTTTAAAACCATCTTCTGCTATTGTTGGAGATAAGGATAATATAGTTTATCCTTCTTGTGTTAAACAACTTGATTATGAAGGTGAACTTGCAGTTGTGATTAAAAAAACTGCTAAAGATGTACCAAAAGAAGAGGTTAAAGATTATATTTTAGGATATACTTGTTTTAATGATGTTACTGCGAGGGATTTACAAAAGAAAGATGGACAGTGGACACGTGCAAAATCGTTTGATACATTTGCGCCGATAGGTCCATGGATTGTCCCTGATATAAATACAAAAAATTTAAATATACAAACTTTACTTAATGATAAGGTTGTCCAAAATTCTAACACCAAAAATATGATATTTGATGTAGAAACAGTGGTAAGTTTTGTATCAAAAATTATGACTTTGTATCCAGGCGATGTGATAAGTTTAGGTACACCACCTAATGTAGGACCAATGAAAAAAGGTGATAAAGTTGTGGTAAAAATTCAGGATATAGGTGAATTAACAAATTTTGTTGTATGAAAAGAAACATAATTTTTTTATTTTTTTTATTTCTGGTAACCCAATTGTTTGCGTTTAAACAAAGTTATTATTATTACACTCAAGGACTAATTGATTTACAAAATAAAAATTATAAATCTGCTATTGAAAAATTTGAAAAAGTTTTACAAGAAGACCCGCAAGCAACTTATGTATATTCACAACTTTTTTATTTATATATTCTAACTGAACAAACAGATAAGTTAAGAAGTATGATAAGAACTGTAAAAGATGTTATATCTGACATTGAAACACTTGCTGATTTCTCAAATATTTTGTTGTTACACGGATACAAAGAATTTGCAACAGAATTGTTTGAAAAAATTGTTTCTTTACAACCAGATAATAAAGATGCATTACTTAATCTTGCACAGATATATTCTTTATCTGATGAAAAGAAATCATTAGAGTATTACAAAAAATATATGGAAGTAAATCCAGAAGATACAAGTGTATATTTACCTATAGCTATTCTAAATTACAAACTTGGTAACATACAACAAGCAAAAGAGGTATTACAAAAAATTCCTGAACAACAAGATGTTGTTCAGTTGTTAGACAATCTTTTAATGTTTACTACAGATTATTCTTCTATGATACAGAAATATGAAGATTATATACAAGTTTCGCCAAAGGATTATAAATCTATTGCAATGTTATTTTCATTGTTAGTTTCACAAAAAAATCTTGATAAAGCAGAGAAGTATCTTGATAAAGTTTTAAACATACCTAAGAAAGAATTTTTACCTGAGTATTATTTTTATATAGCGATGTTTTATGAATATAAAAACAATTTGTTGTTAGCGGCAAAATATATGCAAAAATATATTAAATATTCTAAAAATGTTGATGAAGTTCCATATCTAAAACTAGCATATTATTTTGCTTTATTAAAAAAGAATAAAGATGTTCAAAAAATTCTCACTGTTGCTAACAAAAAATTTAATTCTGAGAATGCAAAGCTGATGATGTTTTTTTATTATTATGACAACAAAAAATATAAAGATGCAATAAATATTTTGTACGAACTTAAATCAATTTCTTCAACATTTAAACGTATAGATTTTTATTTAGGTGTGTGTTATGACCAAATTGGAGATTTTCAAAAAACAGAGTATTTTATGAATAAAGCAATAGAACAGGATCCTTCTGACCACGAAGCATTGAACTATCTTGGATATCTTTATGCAGACAAAAATGTTAATCTTGACAAATCGGAACAGCTTATCTTGAGAGCACTTTCGTATGAACCTACCAATTACGCATATATAGATTCTCTTGCTTGGGTATATTACAGAAAAGGATTGTATGAAAAATCAGAGGAATTGTTTGAACAGATAAAAGATTGTAAAGATCCAGTGGTTTATGAACATATTGGTGAGCTAAAATTAAAACTTAATAAACTTCAGGAAGCATATGAGTATTATACCAAATCGTTCCAACTTAATCCCAAAAATAAACTTGTTAAGAAAAGATTGAAAGAAATTAAAATTAAAAAATAATGTTGTTACAAACACCAGCAAAAATTAATCTTTTGTTAAAAATTCTTACCAAACGTAAAGATGGATACCATAATATCTTTTCTGTGTTTCAAACTGTTTCTCTTTACGATAAAATCAAACTCTCTATTATACCTAAAAATAAAATTGTTGTCAAATGTAATATAAAATCTCTTGAAGGAAAAAAGAATTTGTGTTACTATCTTGTAGATTTGTTCAAAAAAAAGTATAAAATTAAACAAGGTGTTCATATTGAAATAACAAAGAACATACCTATAGGTAGTGGGCTTGGTGGTGCGTCATCAGATATTGCTGCGGTTGCTAAAGGATTAATAAAATTGTTCAATATAAAAATTTCAAAAAAAGAATTAGTTTCTTTATGTTCAAAAATAAGTAAAGACGCCCCTTTTTTTATATATAAAGGGTTGTGTATAGTTGAATCCGCTGGTGAAAAAATTAAAAAGTTGTTTTCAGTTCCTTGGAAAAGAAAACCTTTATGGTTTTTGTTAGTGTATCCTAATATATCATTGTCAACAAAGGAAGTTTATGATGTTTGGGATAATAGATTTTTGGAAAATAAGAATAGAAAACAAAGACTTGATAAAAAAAGGATTATAAAATTGTTGCTTGATAAAAAATTTAAATATGTTGTAAAAAACGACCTTGAAGAACCTGCTTTTAAACTGATACCATTTTTGAAAAAAGTAAAAGATGTGTTAACTAGATATTCAAATAATAATGTTGTAAGTATGACAGGGTCGGGTTCGTGTTTTTTTGTTTTAAGTGAGAAAAAAAGAGAAATTTTGTCAATT
>Ga0105158_1000754_pt1 | contig 13373 bp, 18 predicted proteins | sample LHCtaG_FD_81567 | JGI IMG/M metagenome (GOLD analysis project Ga0105158, IMG submission 81567) | Hot spring microbial communities from Little Hot Creek, USA to study Microbial Dark Matter (Phase II) - LHC4sed_matched | ecosystem: Environmental > Aquatic > Thermal springs > Hot (42-90C) >... | reverse complement strand
TAAGCCCAAATGGGTACAGGCGAATGAAATGCCCTGAATGTGGACTGGAAACTGGAAGAGGACAGAGATATTATAGCCGTAAAAAACCTACTCGAAAGATACCGGATGGATGTGGGGTCTTCACCCGTTCACCCCAAAAGCCCTCCCATGACAGGAGGAGGGAAGGGATGAAAGTTAACGCTAGACCGGAACGGTTCAGGGCATATAGGGATCATATAGAGTGGGCAGCAATCGAGATATGGGAACTTTATTGAGCATAATTGATGAAGGTATTGCTGAAAAACTAGGTTTAAAGCCCACTAATAGAACAATTAAGCTCACAACGCTATTAGGTGAGGAAGCTGAGTAATCTCACAAAGAACTTATAATTTCATCACTTAATAATATCTCTGGCTTTCTTCCCAATACCTTATTTACAATGCCCATTTTCTCCTCTATCCTCCTTGCTAGCTTCACATCGCTTGTTACGAGCTTTGCATCATTTTCTATAGATGCCGCCACATACGATGCATCATAATATGTGACTTGGAGGTCAAATGCGAGCCTAAAAGCTAGGTTACTTCTCTTCGGATACACTATTTCCATAATTTCCAAGACCTTATCCAGCAGGGATAATGCCTCTGACGCCTCTTCAAAGCTTATCCTCCCTAATAACAGCGCCTCCTTCCACAACGCATTTCCAATCTCATATTTCGTCAGAGATAGAGTAAGGTTGCCTTTAAGTAGCCCATAAGCATTCTGCTTGCGAACTCTTATAATGTTTAAGAGTGCAGATGAATCAAACAGTAGTCTCATCTTTCAATGCGGCTCTCCCTTATCAACTCCACAACCTCATCAGCTGGTATCTTCTCCAAAACCTCCCCTATCATCCCTAGCGCCCTCTTAACCTCCTCTTCCTCAGCCTTCTTAACCTCCTCCTCAAGCGCCCTCCTGACGACCCTACTTATGGAAATACCGTACCTCCTCAGCTTCTCACGAAGCTCTCTATCTATCTTAGCGGATACAGTTACGTATGTCAAGATACCATCACAGAAAAGTAATGCTATAAAAGTAATACTTAAATATTACTAAAACCCTCGAAACATCCTCTCACCCACATGAAACTCCGCTTTATTATTCTTCGCTAAAGCAAACCGCTAGGCTCTCATCCCTAATATTCGGAAACTCTTAAATTTAGCGGGTTGAATCTTTATTTGTTCATTTGGCGAGTTTAGAGTGAGAGGGATCTAGAAAGAAGCAGCTAGCATAATTACATGATAAAAAGTGTGGTATCACCTAATGAGCTACCATGCTGTTGATTTACTACGAGATAGATCGATGAGGATGCTTAATTCAGCTAAGAGGAGTTTATCTAGCGGGGACTATGATATAGCCATTTTCATGGCGGATCAATCCCTTCAGCTATATTTGAAATCGGTAATACTTGAGTTAACAGGTGAAATTCCCCGCACACGCGTTCTTAGACACCTGTTTAATGCTCTCAGGACACTTTTAACCCAGCCGAACGATATAGACCAATTTGTAAGCGAGAATAGAAGTTTACTCATTAGACTTGAGGATGCATACATAAGCTCTAGATATATTCCAAGAGAATACGAGAGGGAGGAGGCTGAGGAGCTTATAGCCTTTGTTGAGGAGGCTGTGAAATTTGTTGAGAATCTTAGGGGAAAGGCTAAAACTTAATCAGCTAGCGAGGGAATGGGGCTTCTGGTCTAGGAGGATAGCTGAGGCAGCGAGGGAGCTGCTGGGGCCATGCGAGGTATACGTGTTTGGGAGCATTATTAAGGGGCTGGTCACCGGCGCAAGCGACGTGGACATTCTAATAGTCAGCGATCAGATGCCTAAAAAGTGTAGAGATAGGGGCAATCTGAAAGCTAACATAGAGGAGAGGGCTGGCCTACCCCTATACCACCTCTTCGAGATACATTTAGCAACAAGGGGAGAAGTGGAGGAAAACCCCATATACCGCCATGCGATCTCAGAGGGACTGAAATTATGATGCGAAATAAACCTAGCCTCTATAGCCCATAAATCTTAACTGATGCTGAAATAAAATTGCAAATTATATCTTCCATCCGCCCTATTTGCAGCTCCATATTTCCTTTCCCGAAAAATGGCTCTGACAGCAAACTATTCCCTTAAGGCCTCCTCCTCAATATCTCTTCCCAGAACTAATTTTATGCCATACTTTTCCGCTAGGGTTTTTAGGGCTTCCATCGCTTCCGGCGTTACTCTTGCAACTGAGAGCACCGCTAGGTAGGGCTTCCTCCCATACTTATCCTCCACCATCTTTATGCGCTTAATGAGCTTCTTAACCTCCTCCTCAGCTTCACCCGGACTCATCACGCTCACTGTTGCTTCCCCAACAACCAGAGGCTCATCGCAAAACATATTCACCTCTATAACCTCCCCCTCATATAGCAGGTACTTTCTTTCAACCTTAGCCTCCACGTAACCCATCTCCTGAAGCATAGCCTCCAGAAATGCTGCCGCGTGATCCTCAAATGTCACACCTAACGCCCTACTCAACTCCCTAAACCCCTTCACCATATATCTGCGCATCCTCTCCTGCTCCAGCGCAAGCTTATTATAGGCTTCCCTCAAGCTCCTAACCTCCTCCCAAAGCCTATTCTGCCCCTCCCACAGTTTGTTCACATTCTCCCACAACTTCTCCTGCCCCTCCCTTAAACTTCTAACCTCCTCCCATAACTTCCCCTGGTTCTCCCACAACTTACTTTGGTTCTCCCATAACCTATTCTGGTTCTCCCATAGCTTCTCCTGGCCCTCCCTCAACCCCCTTATTTCTTCCCATATTCTATTCTGCCCCTCCCATAGTCTACTCTGATTTTCCTCGAATCTATCCATTCTCTTAAGTATCTCCGATAGCCCTATATACCCAGCAACAGCATACCGAAACTCTACATCCTTCTCCAGAAGCTCCAGAATCTCCCTCTTAAGCTCCTCAACCGCCATCCTTTCTTCACCCAAATTCTCCCACAATATTATTTCAGAATCCCCCACTCTATTTAAGGTTTCTAAGATTTTAAATCCAAAATTTAAAGAATCCAGCAGAGTTCCAGTTGCCAGAAGATATTATGAGTTTTAGGGCACCGTTTTCTAATGCGAATAAAAAGTCACATTAGAATATTTAAAAACTTAAATATTTTGAGCACTTTAAGAGTATTCTCTGAATGTGTAACCGCATTTTGTGCATCTGAAGAATTGCGTTGATGATTCATCAGCCCCTCTCGTCTGCACCTGCCAGACGTAGGCGAGATTATTTCCGCATTTAGGGCACTCAATTGAGATGACCGGGAGAGTCTTCAGCTTCTGCTCCCTCTCACCAATCACAATAATATTATCTTCAGGCTTAATCTCCGTAACCCTCCTAGTCGGAGAAAGAATTAGCGTTTCCACTTGTTTTTCATACCCGCATTTGGGGCATGACAGGAGCATCTCCTTCGAATCCTTCTTGCGTTTCGGAACTAACCTAGTTCCACATTTCGGGCAGAACTCTATCAAAACCTTTTCTCCTCGCAACTCTTAGTTATCAATCCTTTTTTGAAAGAAGAGACTTTTAAACTTTCTGTTCCAACAGATTATTACCTTAATTTTGACGCTAATCTCAATATATTTATGCGCCATTTAAAAAATGTTGTTAAGGGAGAATATGCTGATAATATCTTTCACCGTTGGACCATTATTGACAAACTGTTACCTAGTGGCATGCGAGAAAACGTTTGAGGCGCTTATTATAGATCCGGGCTTTATCAAACGTGAGGGCGACTATATTCTCAGCGAGATTGATAAACGTAGATTGCGGGTTAAGTTTATCCTTAATACGCATGGACATGCGGACCACATTAGCGGTAATGCTTGGATAAAGGAGGCTACAAAAGCAAAGATTCTAATTCACCAAGGTGATGTGGAAATGTTAAGCGACCCGCTGAAGAACTTCTCCCTTCTATTGGGATCACCTCTCGTATCACCACCACCGGATTTAACGCTTAAAGATGGAGACGTTTTGAGGGTTGGCTCTCTAGAATTCAGGGTTCTCCATACGCCCGGGCATACAGTTGGGAGCATATCGCTTTACTGTAGGGGTGAGAAAACAGTTTTTACCGGCGATACGCTTTTCGCCAGATCAATAGGGAGAACTGATCTCCTAGGGGCCTCATACAAGTCTCTTATATCTTCTATTAGAGAGAAGCTGCTCAGCTTGCCGGATGAGACAATTGTTTATCCAGGCCATGGTGAGGAGACAACCATAGGAATAGAACGAAAGTGGAACCCGTTTTTAAGGTAAAACGCTAGTTGGGTTAAGTATATTATTCGGATCAAAGATTCTCTTTATGCTTTTCATTATTCCTATATGCTTCTCTCCTAAAACTAAGCTAAGGCTCTCAGTCCTTATCTTCCCAATCCCATGCTCACCAGTTATCACTCCACCTAACTCTAAGGCGGCTCTATAAATTTCATACCTTATTTTCTCCACCATCCCCATGTCCCCTATTCTCTCCCTCATTATATGTACGTGAAGATTTCCGTCTCCAGCATGCCCATAAGCCGGCAAATATACGCCATACTTAGCGGCTATTTCGTCAACCCGATCCATTAATCTCTCCAGCATACTTGGTGGAACTGTTACATCTAATATGTCTATCATATCAGGTTTAAGGGCCATGTAGATGTTGCTTCTTATCCTTAAAATTCTATTTTGCTCCTCAGATGTCTCGGCAAGAATAACGTTGATAGCATTATTAGATTCGCATATACGCGATAATTCCTCACATGCAAGTAAAACCTCCTCCTGACTCACTCCATCCAAAATGATTATTAGCTGCGCAACCCCCTCCTTAACAGGCCAGCTCTCATTCAAATGTTCAGCAGCTTTCAATATCTCCTTTAATTGGACGTATTCGATTGCCAGGGGCATTACTCCAGATCTTAATATTTTTGGGACCGTTTTTAGCGCGTCTGAACGCGTGTTAAATGGGACTATTAATGTAACCATTTGCTTGCTTTTTGGGAACAATCTGATCACCGCCTTCGTTATTACGCATAGTGTCCCCTCACTCCCAATAATCAGCTGCATTAAATCGTAGCCAGCATTATTCTTCAAGAGTTTTCCTCCAAAAGAGAGAATATCGCCCGTTGGAAGAACAACCTCTAAACCCTTAATATAGTTCCTCATAACGCCATATTTTATGGCTCTAGCTCCACCAGCATTAGTAGCTATTAATCCACCTATCTGAGCCCCCTCATCACCCGGATGGGGTGGGAAAAATAACCCTTTATCCTCAGCAGCCTTTATTAAATCGCCTAATGTAGCCCCCGCTTCAGCGATAGCCATAAGATTCTCTTCATCAATCTCAATTTTATTCATGCGCTCAAGCGAGAGTATTATGCCCGGCTTAGTTGGGACGGCCCCGCCGACAAGTCCTGTTCTACCGCCAGCTGGGAAAACAGGTATACCCCTACTGTTCGCGAGCTTAAGAATTAATGAAACATCTTTAGTGGTTGATGGCTTAACAAGAATTATTTCCTCAGATGGTTTAGGCCTAACGGGGTCGGGCGTTTCATCCCTCAAATATCTTTCAATAAACTCGCGTTCAGTTATAACCCATTTATCACCAACTATCTTACCTAGCTCCTCCTTAATTGCACTTAAATTCACATCATGTCTAAGCATTCTGATTTCGGCTCCTCAACTTTTTGATTTCGTGGATTAATTGTGGAATTATCTCATATAAATCTCCTATTACATAGTAGTCTGAGACGTTTATGATTGGAGCTGACGGATCTTTATTCACGGAGATTATTATCTCTGAGTATCTCATGCCAAAGAGGTGCTGTGGTGAACCAGATATGCCAAAAGCCATATAAACCCTTGGCTTAACACTGCTACCGCTAAACCCAACCTGATGCTCCCTACCTATCCAACCAGCGTCAACCAGAGGCCTACTTGCGCCGACAACCCCGCCTAAAAGATTAGCCAGCTCCTCTAGAAGCTTAAGGTCCTCCGGCATCTTTAGGCCTCTGCCAGCTGCCACAATTAAATCTGCTTCCGAGATATTTACTCCATCAGCGCCTATTTTGTCTAGGATCTCTATGCCCGTATCCTCCAGAAGATCAACCTCCCTCTTTATTATCTCACCAACCCTATTTGGGTTCCTATTTATAGGTTTCATCACTCTATACCTAACGGTTGCCATCTGCGGTCTGGTTCTAGTTTTTATCTTAGCCATAATGTTGCCGCTAAAAGCCGGTCTAATCTGTACCAAATTTCCCTCTTCATCCAGATCTAGGTCTATACAGTCGGCTGTTAAGCCTGTTCTCAGCGCCGCCGCTATTCTCGGCGCTAGGCTTCTACCAATTCTAGTTGCGCCCACAAGGAAGATGTCTGGTTTCACTTCATTGACGAGCTTAACAACGTTATGCTTGTACCTTATCACATCAAACTCTTTGAGCGATGGATGATCAAATAGATAGACTCTATCGGCACCGTAATAAATCAGTTCTTTAGCCTTATCCTCAACCCTAAAACCCAGAAGAACAGCGCAGAGACTCTTCTTAAGCCTATCAGCAAGCTCCCTACCCTTACCAAGCAACTCATATACCACTTTATGTATTTCCCCATCCTCCTGCTCAGCGAACACTAAAACACCGCATTTTTCATGCATAAATATCCCTTAATTAATCTAAAATTTTATTTTCCCTGAGGATATACACTATTTTTTGAGCTACTTCCTCAGGGGTTCCGGAAATTGCTTGACCTTTTCTTCCCTCAGATGTTGGGGTATAAACTTTAACGACGCGTGTTGGTGAGCCTTCAAAGCCAAAATAGTATGGCTCAGCGATCTCAGATAAGTCTGCGTATTTCCAAACAGTTATAGGTGTGCGCATTGCTTTCAGCTTATCCCTTAATGTTGGAAGCCTAGGGTTATTTATGTCCTTTGTAACAGTTACTAAGGCTGGTAACTTAAGCTTTATAATGTGGCGGCTACGCTCCATCCTTGCTAGTACAGTTATTGAATCTTCATTTACCCGCCTAATCTCCTCGACGTACGCTGCATGAGGTATGCCTAAAAATTCCGCAACTTCCGGACCGACCTGCGCGGTATCGCCATCAACAGTTTTTTCACCACATATTATTAGGTCAAATTCTCCCACCTTCTTTATGGCTGCTGCAAGCGTGTAGGCCGTTGCCAACGTATCCGCTCCAGCAAACTTTTCATCTGATAGCAATATGGCTTCATCCGCTCCTCTCGCAATGGCATCTCTAAGCGCCTCCATAGCCTGCATTGGACCCATGCTTATGGCAGTTATGGAGCCCCCAACCTTCTCCTTTATCTGGACGGCTGCCTCCAAGGCATTTAAGTCGAATGGATTCGTCTCTGCACCAGCTGAGCTCCTATCCAAGCGGCCTCTCTCATAATCAAATTTAACTTTTTCAATTTCTGGAACCTGTTTAATAAGGACTATTATTTTCAATTTTTCAAATTCTCCTACAGAACATATATAGAGTGTTGCTTCAGTACGCTCTAGCTACGTAAATAACTTTCTTCGCCAATTGCCCACAGATTACGCACGGGTTCTCAGGTTTCTCCTCAATATCAAACCTGTAACCTCTTATCTCGCCACCGGAGATCTCCCTAATCTTCTCAGCGCACTCTACACTTTCGCACCAGCAAACTCTGGCTATCTTCCTATTTTTAATTATGTCGCCTAGCGATTGTATGTCATATGCGTTAACAATAAATTCTTCAAGTTTTTGGCGGCTTCTCTCTAAGAGAGCCTCTGACACCTCCTTAAATAAATCTTTTATGGAATCAATTGCCCTTTCAAATTCAACTGGCCTTCTTTTTAAGTTAACTCTATCAACGAGAGTTATCTTTCGCTCCGCTAGATCTCTAGGGCCGACTTCAACCCTTACGGGCACACCATACATTTCCCAATGATAGAATTTTTCTCCGGGCGTTTTATCATCTGAATCATCTAAATAAACCCTTATCCCTTCACGCCTAATGATGTCGTATACTTCTTTGGCATATTCATTAACTTCTTGAGCAACCTCCCTATAAACAATTGGGACTATTATTACCTGTATTGGCGCAACTTCAGGCGGTAGAATAAGCCCATGATCATCACCATGCTGGGCTATTATGGCTGCTACAACGCGGCTCACACCAAAACCGTAGCATGTCTGCACAACATATTTATGGGTCCCATCAACATTCTCGTAAGTTATCTCAAATGCTCTGGAAAAGTTATCGCCTAAATTATGTACGGTGCCTATCTGATTTACCCTCCCATCAGGGTTCCATGCGTCAAAAGCTATCGAGTAGACTGCGCCAGCAAATTTATCGAAGTCAGGTCGCCTAAGTATTAGGTAACTGAGACCTAAACGCTTGAACACATAATTATATATTCCTATGGCTTCTCTTACCTGCGCTTCAGCCTCCTCCCAGCTACTATGGGCCGTATGCCCCTCATTCCAGATGAACTCTCGCATTCTAAATAATGGTCTGGTCGCCTTAGTTTCGTATCTGTAGATTGTAACGCTTTGATAAATTTTGAGCGGCAAGTCCGCATGAGACCTAATCCATAATGCAAACATGGGATACATTGCTGTCTCGGACGTTGGTCTTAAAAGTAGGCGCTTATCTAATTCCCTATCACCTGCATGCGTAATCCAGAAGACCTCTGAGCTAAAGCCCTTAATGTGCTCAGCTTCCTTTGCGAACATATCTTCGGGTATCGTTACTGGGAAGAGCATGGGAACATGCCCAGCTTCATCAAGCTTCTGCTCCAGCATCTCCAGTATCTTCTTAATTATTCTGAAGCCCCAAGCCTTATAGACGGCAAAGCCCTTAACTGGATACCTATTGTCCAAAATATCAACATTAAGCAGGATATCATCAAACCATTCGCTGAAGTTTTCAAACTTCTTCACGTTTTCCTCCCTCAACGGACGCCATCATTTATTATGCGTTCCCAAAATATCCTATAAATTTTTATTTATCGTGCAATATTAAGATGATTTTTAGGCTAAAGCCCTACACATATATGGGGTGAAGGAGAGGTCGAAACGTGAGCGAGCTTAAATATGAAAGTATGCTTGATGACGCATATAAAATGCTCCCACCTGAAGTTTTTAAGCGTGAGAGACTTGAGGTCCCCAATGTCTCATGTACAACCTTTGGTTCAAGAACATTCCTAAATAACTTTAAGGAGATATGTGAGGTCTTAAATAGGGATCCGGAGCATGTTTTAAGGTACATGTCTAAGGAGATGGCTACTTTGGGGATGATTGAGGGTTCAAGAGCTGTCTTTCAGGGAAAATTCGAGTGCGAAACCTTAGATAGACTTGTTAGGCGATACATGGATGAATTTGTCATCTGCCCAATCTGTAAGAGACCTGATACAAAAATTATTAAGGAGAAGAGACTTAATTTCTTAGTGTGCGAGGCGTGCGGGGCAAAGTCGCCAGTTAAGCGCATATAGCTGATGGCTTACGAAGAAGGAATAGGCTTTGGATGTTTATGTTAAAATTACAAGGTGGGGGCGACATACGCTTCTGGCAATATGCGATAGTGATATACTTGGAAAAACGTTTAGAAAGGATGGAGTGGTCTTTGAAGTTAAGGAGGAATTTTATAACGGGTATAAAACCAGCATTGAAGAAGCTTTAACATTAATCGAGCAGACAACAATAATTAACTTGTGTGGACGAAACATTGTTGAAAAAGCTGTCGAGAGGGGTTATGTTCACCCAGAAGCTGTATACGAAATTTGCGGGGTCCTACACGCACAAATAATAAGAATGATATGACCGCTAATGAGGGAGACAGAAATGGATTCCAATGAAAAGAGAATAATAGCCCTACTGATACTCCTACTAGGATTAACAATGTTGGCGGCGGGAATAATAACGAACCAAGTAAATTATTTAATAGACTTTATTAAAAAAGTATTTGAAGCCTCAACATCTGGACTACCATAAGGAAAATGGCTCTAAAAATTATTCTCCTTTTAGGAAGAATTTCTCGTCCGATTTATCAAACTTTATGGGCGAGTAATAAAGGGTTCATATAGTTGTTTCTAACTCGCTTAGGCTCCTAGAATCGAGCGAGAATAAATCCTCTATTTCATAGATATTATCGTTTATATCTGTTATGACAGCACGTTTCTCCATCAATATAACGCTCATTCGCCCTCTAGTTCTAAAGGTTCTTGGACCTTTGTCGGTTAATACATCCCAAAGGAATTCATCTCCACTGGTCTCAATTTTATTGATTTTCTGAATTTTTGGGATAAAGTAAATTTTATCCAAGATTTTGTAGAGGTTTCCCTTAGACTCTTCATCAAGCTCCCTACAATCTTTAATGATGCAGATATCTACACCGCTCGAATCCCTAAATATTATAAATTCCGGGTATGTTATTGGAAAAGGCTTGGATGGTGTAAGCCCCGAGAGAATCCTCCCATCGGTAATTATTTTGAGCGTATTTTCCTGCTCCTCAAGGAGAACCTTCACTTTCTTTGGGTCTAAAATATTAAGTTGTTTTATAAAGCCTATTAGGGGCATTTAAGTCACCTCTGTAGGGTGCTTACTAAAGTCTCCTCAGAGAACTGGGCTTTATATAGCTGGCTATATAATCCACCAATTCTCATAAGCTCTTCATGCGTGCCAACCTCAACTATCCTGCCCTTATCCATGACAACTATTCTGTCAACGTTTTGTAGGGTTGAGAGTCTATGCGCAATTATAATTGTTGTTCTGTCTTTTGTGAGGTTATCCATAGCCTCCTGGATCTTCTTCTCAGTTAGGGTGTCAACAGAGGATGTTGCCTCATCAAGTATTAATATTTTTGGCTCGGTTATTATAGCCCTTGCTATTGCCACACGCTGCCGCTCACCGCCTGAAAGCCTCCACCCTCTATCACCGACATTCATGTCGTATGCTAATGGCTGGCTCATTATAAATTCATGAAGGCTCGCAGCCTTAGCGGCGGCAATTATCTCTTCTGGGGTTGCATCCTGCTTACCATAAGCTATGTTGCTAGCTATTGAGCCGTAGAAGAGCAGCGGATCCTGCAGAATTATGCCTATTTGGGATCTTAGGCATTTAATCTTTATCTTCCTTAGATCTACGCCATCAATGTATATGGCTCCATCCGTTGGGTCGTAAAAGCGAAGCAGCAATTTAGTTAGTGTTGTTTTTCCGGAACCGCTTGGGCCAACTATACCTATCTTTTCTCCAGGCTTAATCTCCAAATTTATGTTGCTTAACACTGGAATATATGGGTTGTATCCGAAACTTACGTTCCTAAAGGTTATTGCTCCCCTGAAGGGGAACTCTATGGCGTCCGGAGCATCCTTAATCTCCGGTTCAATCTGCATGATCTCTAGGATTCTTTCGCTTGACGTTATGGATGACTGTAGTGGCTCGAATAAATTGCTTATTGTTTGTATTGGCCCATAGAACATGCCCATATAGCTTATGAAGGCTATTAATGAGCCAAAGCTCATCTCTCCACCTAACACTTTTTGTCCACCAATCCACCATATAATCGCTGTGCCAGTTGAGATGGAGAACCCTAAAAGTGGAAAGAATTTTATGTGGAGTAATGTAACCCTTAAGTTTGCCTTAATGAGGTTACTCATCCTCTCAATGAAGCGTTTTAGCTCAAACTTCTCTTGAGTAAAAGCCTTAACGACAACTATTCCTGGGATTGTATCCCAGAGGAGGGAGCTTACGTCAGCCCATCTACGCCAAGCTTTGTGGTAGGCTTTATGCGCTCTCTTCCTAAATAGGGGTACACCAACAATTATTATTGGTATTGGAAGTAGCGCGAAGAGAGCCAAATAAGGGTTCATTGAAAATATTATTACTCCTATACCCAATATTTGCAGGAGACTTATGACTAGAGTCTGTGTGCCCCATGTTAGAAACCATTGAACCCGCCCAACATCGTCAGTAATTCTGGTCATTATTCGCCCGGAACTCATTTTATCATAGAAGCCGAGGGATAAATTTTGGAGGTGCTCGTAGATTTTCACCCGCATATTGTAAATTATTTTCTGACCAAGATAGGATAGCGTATAGTTCTGTGCGGCTCCCAAAATGGCGTTAAGCGCGTAAACCGATATAAATGCAATAACGATGTAGGTGAGCATGGCTAAGTTTTTGTTCGCGAAGACTTCATCGAGGAGAATCTTCATCAAATATGGTGGTGTGAGGTTTAGGGCTGTTATAGAGAGCGACAGTACAATAGCTAAAATAATGTAGTGGATATGAGGCTTTAGGAAGCCCATAAGCCAAAGGAAAGCTTGAGTCTTCCTCACATTATTCCTTTTGAGTAGAAAGGCCTCAAGTACGTCTGAATTCACGCTTTCAGAATCCAAATCTCTCTTAGCAATTTTATCTATAAGCTTGGCTATATTGTAAAAATTCTCCAGCCGCTCGCGGGAAAAGCGTATTACTCCTCTTATCCCAAAATTTGTTTCAAAGAATAGCTCAGAGTTGCCTATATAGTCCTTGATAAAAGCCGAGCGTATATTGCTTAGCGGGAACTGGCTAACGCTTCCTCTTGAAGGATCTAAAATGATTACCCTTTTTGTTGTTAGAAGAAGCCATCTCTCACCAAAATTTCCACGCTCATCAATATCGCCTAAAACGCCATAAATAACTCTTTCATCATCCAGAAGAAGTGAATTGAGAAGTTTCTTAACGCTCTCAGGAAATTGTTGTCCATGTTCCATAAAGGTCTCCGGTTAAATCCCTCCACCAAACTTCATGTTTTTAGGAAAAAATAAATTAACCATTAATAAACTTTATCCCGATCTTAACATCCCGGTATATATTCCCGCCAATTTAAACAAAATCACTGAACAAAGAAAGTTTATTAAAAAGTTTATTAAAAAGGAGAAATTTAAAATATTCTCAGACATAGGACATAGTATTAGCGCCGGGGTGGCCGAGAGGTTAGGCGGCGGGCTGCAGACCCGCTGACATGGGTTCAAATCCCGTCCCCGGCTCCAATAAAATTTGCTGCTTTTTTAAAACGGGGCTTAAAATTGGCTCCGTTACGGAGGGTATTTTATACTGGTTCGGGACCGTCCCGGGACAGTCCCAGGACCGTCCCACATGGCCTATTAGGAGGGTTTCGAGGTATTGGTTTATGCCCATTCCTGCTTCCCGAGCCTTAGCCTTCAGGAGCATATATACTTCTCTCTTTAGGGTTAAGCCAGCCATGCCTGATTTGGGCATAAGGGGCTTTCACCTCTCGTGAACCACCCACTCATAAATGATGTGGGCTTCCTGCTTCAACGATAGAGCTTGCGGGAACTTGGATAAGCTCCCGTAT
>Ga0105158_1000753_pt1 | contig 13380 bp, 10 predicted proteins | sample LHCtaG_FD_81567 | JGI IMG/M metagenome (GOLD analysis project Ga0105158, IMG submission 81567) | Hot spring microbial communities from Little Hot Creek, USA to study Microbial Dark Matter (Phase II) - LHC4sed_matched | ecosystem: Environmental > Aquatic > Thermal springs > Hot (42-90C) >... | reverse complement strand
TTGCCCTTCTCTTAAAGCCTTAACCTCTTCCCAAAGCTTGTTTTGCCCTTCTCTTAAAGCCTTAACCTCTTCCCAAAGCTTGTTTTGCCCTTCTCTTAAAGCCTTAACCTCTTCCCAAAGCTTAATTTGGCTCTCCCACAACTTGTTTTGATTCTCCCAAAGCTTTTTAATCTCTTCTTCAACCCTATCAAGCCTATTCAAAATCTCGCGTAAACCAATTAAACCAGCAATAGCATATCTAAACTCTAAATCTTCCTCAAGAAGCTTAAGAAAAGCTTTTTTTAATTCGCTTACCATCAACTTTCCTTTAACCTATTAAAATTTTATTCACTTATTTAGTGTTTCTTAAAGTTTTATATATTTATCGGTTTACAAAGCTTCGAAATCTTAATTCAAACTTAAAGTTAAATTATATTTTAGTCAATATAAAGTTAAATAAGGTTTTTGAAGAAGGTGAAAAGCTTAATTTAGCTTCTTTAATGAAGAAGCTTTAATTAAATAAATAAATTCATAGCTCCAAGCTGTTAAACTTGCTAAAAAACCTTTAAAACTAAAGCAATCAAGATTAAAAAAGCTTTTTTCTCTATAAACTTCATTAAATTTCCCCTATTTCATTAATTTTATTCAATTGTTATTGTTTATGTAAATTTTCACGCATGTAAAACTGACTAAATTTTTTACTTCATGTGTTTTAAGCATTTTATCTTTTTAATTTTAAACTTATAAACCTTAAAGATATTTAAATAAAGGAGATGAAAAAGTGAATTTAAAACCTAAAACAATTTTAACCATATTTTTATTTTCTCTAATTTTATTTAACATTAACTCTTTCTTTTCAATTCAATTAAACGCTTTAAAATTTAATCAAAATGAAATTAAATATGCATATTATCCTGCACCTTCCTTAACAACAATTAAAGACTATAGTTTTACTCAAAGTGCAAGCTTTTTTAATGCACCTGAATTTGGACCATTAAAATTAGCTGTTATAGCTGTAGAATTTTCAGATTATAATCACACAAGATCAATTGAAGAATTAAAAAATGACTTTATTCAAATGAATAATTATTTTAAGGAAGCTTCATTTGGAAAAGTTTGGATTGAAGTAGAAATCTTTGGTTGGATCAAATTAAATAAAACAATGCTTTATTATGGTAGGGATGGTTTAAAACCTGATGATGGAAACAACGATGGTTTTCCAGATACATGGCTTTTAATTCAAGATGCTATTATGGCTATTGATAAGCAAGTGGAGTTTTCAGGCTTTAAATATTTAATGGTTGTTCATGCTGGAAATGGTCAAGAAACAAGCAGTGTCCCAAGCGATATATGGTCAATAACTTATATCATGGGTATAACCTTTAGAACCAATGATAATTGGAGCTTTAGCTCTGCAGCTATAGCTCCAGAAACTGAAGCTCAAGGCGCTGTTCCATTAGGTGTTTACTGTCATGAATTCTCTCATTTATTAGGTTTACCAGATTTATATGTTTATGGTAGCCAATCTAGACCTGTTGGAAACTGGGATTTAATGGATAGAGGATGCTGGAATGGAAATCCACCAGGCTCCAGCCCAGCCCATTATACAGCCTGGGGAAAAATAAAACTTAAATGGATTAATGAATCTCAAGTTTTAACTGTACCCATAGGATCCAAAGTTAATGTAACACTTGACCCAATTGAAGTTCCATCCAAAAATTATCAAGCTGTAAAAATTCCAATTTCAACAAGCAGATATTATTTAATTGAGGTTAGAGCTCAATTAGGTTTTGATTCAGCTTTACCAAGCTCAGGTGTTTTAATAACATATATTAATGATTATGCTGGTTCAGGCGAAGGGATAGTTAAAGTTCAAGATGCTCATCCTGAAACTTCAACCTTAAATGATGCTGCTTTTCAAGTTGAAGAAACATTTATTGATTCTAAAAATGAGTTTTCAATAAAAATTCTTTCAAAAGAAAATTTTTCTTATACAATTATGATTGGAAGTTCAGCTCCAGCACCTGATATAGCAATTCAAAAATTAACAATAAATCCTGAAGCTCCAGAAATAAATGAAACAGTTGTAATAGAAGCTACAATTGTAAATAAAGGTTTTAAAACAGCCTACAATTTTTACATAAATTTTTTCATAGATAATGTTTTATATGGAAAAGTTAAGGTAAACTCTTTAGCTAGAGGAGAATCCAAGCAGGTTTCGCTTCAATGGAAAGCTGAAAGCGGTCAACATAACATAAAGGTTGAAGTTGACTTTGGAGCTTCAGGGGTTGATATGGATTGGAGCAACAATTATGCTTTAAAAGAAATAATTGTAGGCTTTATATGCATAATTAAGGTTCCTGAAAATTTAACTGTAAAAATTAATGGAACAAGCTATACACCTAATAAGCTTGGAGAAGTTAAATTAAGCGTTTTAAATTCTACTTTAATAATTGAAGTTGAAAAAACATTTAATTTAAATGATAATGAAAGAATAGTTTTTGTTGATTGGAACGACAGCGATAAAAATAATCCTAAAACATTAAAAATAAATGGAAACTATTTTTTAATGGCAAATTATAAAAGGCAATTTAAGGTTTCAATTGATGCTGGTGAGGGTTCAGTTTCAGGCGGAGGCTGGTATGATGAAGGTTCCCAAGCCATAATTAAAGTTAACACTCCCTTTACTTTACCTGATGGAAAAACCAGATTAATATTTAATGGTTGGATTGGCGATATAACTTCTAATCTTCCAGAGTTAACCTTGAATATAACGCGTCCATATAAGCTTTCAGTTAAATGGTTAAAGCAATATTATCTTGAAGTTAAATCATCTTTAGATGTTGTTTCAGGCGGAGGCTGGTATAACGAAAATGAATTAGCCCATATATTTATTGATAAACCTTTAATTGTTGAAAATGGAACTAGAATAACATTTTTAGGTTGGAGCGGGGACTTTAACGCTAACTCCTTAAATGCTTCAATTTTAATGGATAAACCTAAATCTATAGAAGCATCTTGGAGGATAGAGCATTATTTAAAAATTAAATCTTTATATGGAACACCTGAAGGTGAAGGCTGGTATACACATAATAGTATTGCAAACTTTTCCATTCAAAAATATTTAGAGTTTACAAATGGAACAAAAAGAATTTTTGAAGGTTGGATTGGCGATATAAATTCAACAGAACCTTCAGGTTCAATAAAAATGGATTCCCCTAAAATCATTAAAGCTAAATGGAAAACTCAATTTAAGCTTACATTATCATCCTCAGGTTTACCAAACGGAACAACAATAACAATTATTTTAAACGATCAAGAGTTTAATGCGACAACCCCATTCGTTTACAGCTATTGGTTTGATTCAAACTCTGAAATAAGTTTAAATGCTACAAAAATTGTAGCAACACCATTAACAAAATATATTTTAGATTATTGGAGGGATGAAAAAGGAAATAAAATCAGCAACATCTTTATTTTGGATTCTCCTAAAACCATAACAATCGTTTATAGGGAAGTCTTCGGCTGCTTAATCGCCACAGCAACATATGGTTCAGAGCTTTCTCCGGAAGTAAGCTTTCTAAGAAGCTTTAGAGATAAAAAAGTTATGGCAACTTTCGCTGGAAAAAACTTTATGGAGGTTTTTAACGTTTGGTACTATAGCTTTAGCCCTAAAATTGCTGAAGCCATAGATTTAAATCCTAAACTTAAAGAAGCATTTAAATTTATTCTTTATCCATTACTGCTTATTCTTCATTTAACCCAAATACTTTATTCAATTTTAAGTTTTAATTCTGAATTAGCTATTGTAGCTTCAGGAGTTTTAGCCAGCTCATTAATAGGTTTAGCATATTTAACTCCATTAGCTTTCCCCTTAAGCTTAATTATAGTTAAACACAAATTAACAAAACTATTAAAGCTTTTAAGTTTAATATTATGGGCTTTAAGCTTTACATTAATAGGTTTAGCTGAAGCAATTCAAAATTCTTTAATTATAAAGTTTTCCTCCAGCCTTTTAGTTTTATCAACATTAGCCCTCACTCCTTTATTGCTTTATGCATTTATAATTAAATTTGCAAAAAACTTAAATTTTAAAAATAAATCATATTAATATTGTTGAAAGCAACGTGAAGGGTTTAAAAATTGCTTAAAAAACTTTTTTTAATTTCATTTTTTTTAATTCTTTCAATAGGTTTAACTGTTAAAGAATTAAATAGCGTTGGCGGTGGAAGAATCAGCGGTTACATTTATGGTTTTACAATAGATAATACGCTTGTTCCATTAAGCTGGGCTTCAATCACAGCTTTAGAAAATGGAGAAATTGTTGAGATAGCCTATAGCAGAGATGGATTTTATGAAATGTATCTTCCAGAAGGTTCATTCACTTTAATTATTGAGCATCCAGGATATAAACAAAAAAATGTTACAATAACTGTTTCTAATGGTGCAGATATTTCTTTAGATTTTGTTTTAGAGCAAAGTGGAGAACCCATTCCAGAATTTAATAATTACCCGCTTATTATTTTAGCTTTAACAATTTTGATAGCCCTTTTAATTATTAAAAAAAGAAAGGTTAATTTTCATTAAAGCTTTAAATGCTTTAGGCTTTAAACCCTTTAAGTTAGCTTATCCTTTTTAAAACGGTTTATTACCCTTTTCTCTATTTTAAATTTGAAGCAAACAATTTTAAAATATTTTAAAGGCGATAAAATAATGAAGAAACTATTTTCAATCTTGCTTTTAACTCTTTTAGCTTCAGCATGCTTTTCCACAATTTTAATTAATGCAAATGCATTAAATTCAGCAAGCTTAAGCAACTCTTCCTCAAAAATAGTTGGTCCCCAATCTATAATTGTTATTTTAGTTAAATTTAGGGATTTAGAAAATGTTAAAACTAGAGAGGAAATTAAAAATCTTGTTTTTAATCAACTTAATGAATATTTTAAAGAGGTTTCATATGGAAATATAAGTTTAATAGGTGATGTTACACCAGTTTGGTATACCTTAAAAAGCGTTAAATATTATGGTTCAGGAAAAGAAAAACCTGAAGCATTAGTTTTAGATGCTGTTAAAGCCGCTGATAAAGATGTTGACTTTAGAAATTATCAATATATAATGATTGTTCATGCAGGGGATAATCAAGATAGATCTGGAAACCCAGATGACATAACTTCCTTTAGCTCTAAAGGATATAAATATCCTATAACAACTATGGAGGGTCGATTAAGTTTTGGAATTTTATGTTTAGCCGAGCTTGATCCTATAGGGCCTTACGCGCATTATTTAGCTAGAGCCTTTGGTTTACCAAGGCTTTATAATGTTGCAAAGGTTTCTTCAGGAAGCTATGATGATTATGTAGGTGAATGGGATTTAATGGCGCATGGATTATGGGCTAACAATGGTTCAACTCCAGTTCATCCATCTGTTTGGAGTAAGCTTCAATTGGGTTGGATGCCTAAAAATAAAATTGTTGAAGTTAAAAATGAAACTGAAAATATTTTTAAGCTTTCACCTCATGAAAAACTTTCTTCAATTAATTTTCATGCAATTAAAATTCCATTAACAAATAAAACCTATTATTTAATTGAGGCTAGAGCTAAAATAGGATTTGATAAATATTTACCTGAAGAAGGCATATTAATCTTTTATGTTGATGAATCTAAAAGCGATGGTAAAGGCATTATTAAAGTAGTTGATGCTCATCCTGAAACTTCAACCTTAAATGATGCTGCTTTTAAACCTGGAGAATTTTATCAAGCCTCTAAACTTATAATTGATGTTTTATCTTATTCCAACTTTACTTATACTATTAAAATTGATAAATCTGGAAAATCAATTTACGCTAATTTAACAATTAATGCAAAATATCCTAATGCAACCATTAAAATAGATGATAAAACATTTTTATCAAATGAAAAAGGTTTAATTAATGTTACTCTTAAAATTGGAAACCATACAATTGAAGCTCCTAAAGAAATATATTTAACTTCAAGCATTAAAGCTGTTTTTATTGGTTGGAGCGATGGCGATAAAAATAATCCTAAAACATTTTATTTAAATGAAAATATTAATTTAACAATTTTATATAAAATGCAATATTTTCTTAAAGTTGAATCTCCCCAAATAGTTTTTAATCCTTCAGGATGGTATGATGAAAATTCTAAAGTGCAAATTTCAATAAATCCAATTGTAGAATATGAAAATGGAACTAGAATTTTATTTATGCATTGGATAGGTTCAATAAACAGTTCTGAAACATCAATTGAAGTTTTAATGGATTCCCCTAAAATTATTAAAGCTGGATGGAAAACTCAAAAAAAGCTTTTCTTTACAATTGAAGGTTTACTAAATGGAACTAAAATTGAATTAATAATTAACAATAAAATTTATAATTATACTGTGCCATTTATTCATTCAGAATGGTTTGATGAAAATTCTATTGTTGAATTTGATGTTTCACCAAAAATCTTTTTTGAAGGATTAAACCTTTATGAATTTAAGTTTTGGAAAAGCAATATAAAAGGAAATGTTTCTTCACCATTAAAAATTGAAGAAGCAGATTTTATCATAGGTGTTTATAAAAGAAATGAAGCTTCTTTGGAGGCTAAATTCCCTGAAATAAACTTAGGCAATCCATTAAAATTTTCATTAAGCTCTTCAAAAACTTTTTCAATAAATTCTCTTTATGAAATTTTTCTTTATCCATTTAAATTATCAAGGTTAACAGCTGGTTTTACAGCGAAAAATCTGCTTTTCAATTTTAACTTAGCAAATTTAATTTCAACAATTATATTCAACTTTTTAATAGGCTTAATATACTTTATGCCAATAACCTTTTTAACGCTTTATTTAATTAAAAAGAAAACTCGAAAAACATTGAATTTTAAGTATACAGCATTAATAATAATTGGGATTTTAACTTTAGCCTCAATAATTTCATTTATGCATTTAACATTTTTAGGTTTAATTTTAGCTTCGATAGCATCCATTGCAATTTCAACTTTAATTTTACCAATTGCAATTTTAAATCGAAAATAACCTTCCCCTTATATAGGCATTGCCTTTTATTATAAAAACTTAAAAAGCAAGCTTTTTATAAATCTATTTAAAAGGTGAATTTTCCTTGCCTATAATTAAAAGTTTTGATGCTGAATTTGAAAGTTTAATTCAAGCAGCTAAGCTTATGGCTGTTTCAGCTAGAACAGCTCCTAAATCAGGTGGAAAAGATGATATTCATATTTTAATTGTTTATGGTGAAGAAAAAGATAAACTGGCTGAAGAAATGATTAAAATTGGTGAAGAAAGAAAAATTCAAGGGTTTTTAAGGGATGCTAAAAACGTTAAAGATTCTTCAGCTGTTATTTTAATAGGGGTTGAAGGAACAAAAAAGTTTGGATTAAATTGTGGTGCATGCGGTTTTAAAACATGCAATGAATTTGAAAAAGCTGTAAAAAGCAAAGGTTTAGATTTTATAGGTCCAACATGCATTTTTAAAGCTTTAGATTTAGGAATAGCTTTAGGTTCAGCTGTTAAAACAGCAAGCCTCCTCAATATTGATAATAGAATAATGTATAGAATAGGTGCAGCTGCAGCTAGACTTAACCTTATGTCTAATTCTTCGGTAATAATGGGTATTCCAATTTCGGCTAAAGGAAAAAACATTTATTTTGATAGAGTTTAAAATTTAAAAAATTTAACTATTTATTTTTTATTGATAAGATTTAAAATTTCATTAGCTACTTCTTCTGGAGGTGCATTAAACTTTTCAGTTTTAACCTCAACAAGCAAACCCCTCTTTTTATAAAAATCTATTAAAGGCTGGGTTTTCTCTCTATAAACATTTAATCTTTCCTTTATTACTTCAGGTTCGTCATCTTCTCTTTTATATAATGGGCCTCCGCATATATCGCAAACTCCAGGCTTTTTAGGTTTTAAAGTTTTTTCATTATATATTGCTCCGCAATTTCTGCATATAAGCCTATAAGCTAATCTTTCAATAATAACTTCATCTGGTACATTTAAGTTTACAACAATATCAACCTTCGCTATTTTATTTAAATCTTCAGCTTGATTAACAGTTCTTGGGTAGCCATCTAAAATAAAGCCTTTAGCACAATCTGGTTTTAAAACTCTATTTTTTAAAATTTCAAGAATTTTTTCATCTGGAATAAGCTCTCCTCGATTAACATATTCAGCAGCTTCCTTTCCAAGTTTTGTTCCAGCTTTAATTTCATCTCTAACTAAATCTCCAGTTGAAATATGTGGAATTCCAAGTTTTTTAGTTAATATAGAAGCGTATGTTCCTTTTCCTGAACCTGGAGGACCTAAAAAAACAATTATCAATTTATTTTATTCCCTCCTTAATTTTTAATCAATTAAATAAACACTTTAATTTCTTTATTTTCTAAAAGAGCTTTAAGCAATTCTTTTCCTACTTCTGTTTCTTTAGCTATTTTAATATTTCCTTTTTTCCCTATAGTTGCTGAAAACAAAAATTTATTATTTATATAAAAGCTTGCAATTTTTCCTTTAACATTTTTATTAAATTGAAACTCTAAAGCATTTCCTATTTCCCTTAATTTATAATTTATTTCTTCGCCTAAAGATGGAATTTTAGGTTGAACATCAATATGAATCCCAAGTTTTTTCTCTATTGAAGATATAACAGAGCCATTTTTACCAATAAGCTTAGGAATAACCTTATTATCGACTTTAACTATCACTTTGTTTTCTGAAACAGCTTCAACTTCAGCATTTTCATCAAATCTAGAGATTTCTTGAAGAATTCTTTCTTCAGCCAATCTTTTAATTGAGGATTCTTTAGTTGAAACTGCTGGAACAACAACATTTTCCTCACCAAAAGTGTAAATTTCATATTCTAATTTTCCAGTTTCAAAATCTCTTACTTCAACAACTGGTCTAGCTAAATCTTCTTCAACCATTCCTGTTGGAACCTTAACTGTTAAATTTAATTCATAAACCTTTTTTACTTCACCATCCTTTACAAATATTACTGTATCTATTATATGAGGAATCATTCCCAACTCTACTCTAGTCATAAATCTTTGAATAGCATCTATAGCATCGCTAGCATGAACAACTCCTACCATGCCCACTCCAGCTAAACGCATATCAACAAAAACTTTAAAATCTACTGTTCTTCTTACTTCATCAAAAATTGAATAGTCTGGTCTAACTAAAAGAAGAATTTCAGCTGTTTTTTCAAAGCTTCCTTCTAAAGGTCCATACTGCGTTATTTCCGGGCCAACTTGAAGATCTCTAGGAGACTCTAAAGTTTTAACTATTTTACCTTGTTTTTCATAGAATTCAGCTAGGGAGGAAGCTAAAGTTGTTTTTCCTGAACCTGGTGGACCAGCAATTAAAATTCCTTCAGCTTTTTCCTTTAACCTTTGAATAAGCCTATTTGAAAGTTTATAATCCTCTAAGGTAAGTTTAACAACAGGTCTTACAATTGTTACTTCTAAACCATCAGAAAAGGGTGGTCTAGCTATAGCAATTCTATAATTTCTTAATTGAATAACTAAAGCTCCAGCTCTATTAATTTCAATTGAAGATTCTTTATCAGCTCTAGCAACCTCAGAAATCTCCTTTATTATTTGCTCAATCTCTTCTTTACTGCAAGGTTTATCCCTAACAGTAGTTAAAGTAAATCTTCCTGGAACACCTCTTTTAGCTAAAGGTGGAACATTCTCTTTTAAATGAAGGCTTAAAGTATCTGGTGTAAAAAACTTTTCAAAGCTAAGATTAACGGTTTTAACTTCCGCAGGAAAATGTTTAGCTTTAACTCCTTCAGCTTCCGCTACTAAAGCTTGAACATAATCTGCTGTATAGAGAATAGCATTTTCTTTTTTAGCTACATCCCTTATTAAAGCATCAAGCCGTCCAGATCTAGCCAATTTAATATCTTCTAAGCTTGGTCTTTCACCTGCAAATCTTATTGCAATATTTTTCTTTTCGCAAACTTCCCTAATTTTTTTAAGTTCAGTAAGCCCTATGAAACCTGTTTCCTTACCTTTAGAAGCTTGAGCTTGAAGCTCATCTAAAACTGCTACTGGAATAATAATTTCAACATCCTTTAACTCTTCCTTTTCAAGCATTTTCGATATTCTTCCATCTATAATAATTGAAGTATCTGGAACAATTTTCAAGCTCATTTTTAAGCTTCCCCATTTAAAAATACTCTTTCCTAAAGCTATTATAATGCATTAAAGAAATAAATAAACTTTGCAAATTTTTAAAATAGAAAAATCCTTATAAAACTGTTTAAGCATTATTTTAAATTAAGCCGGGGTAGCTCAGCCGTGGCCAGAAAACCCTTTTTAAAGGTTAAAGCGTTGGACTCATAATCCAAAGGTCGCGGGTTCAAATCCCGCCCCCGGCACTAAAATCAACCCTAAAAATTAAATCCATCATTTGCTTTTACAATGCTTTAAACTTTAAATCTTTTTATTATGTAGCCCCCAAATCCTTTTACTCTATAGAGAAATCTTTAAAAGGAAGAAGTCAAAAAAAAAATCAAAATTTTACGCATAAAAAGCCTTAAAAAAATCAAAAAATTAGAGTTTTATATGGAGGGGACCCCCCTCCCCCCGAAGAGGGATTAAACATTAAAACTGGAGCTTTCTCATCTTTTAAATAGCCTCTTCAATTTTTAAACTAAAAAATAAACTGTAAATTTTAGTAGTTATTCTGCAATAGTTTTTCCAATTATTGCTTCTATCCCTTCCTTTTTAGCTTTCTCCATTATTTCCTTTGCTGCCTCTTTAGTAGCAGTAAGCACTATCAGAATTTTCCTTGCCTTCCCTTTATATTTTCTTTCTACAATTTTAGTTTTCTTCATTAATTTATCAATTTCTTCAATTGTTTCAGCATGTGCAGTAACTTCGCCAACTATAAGGGGAGATTTAAGAAAAATGTTTATTTCCTCACCATTTATAATTGCTTTCTTTAATTTTGCATTTTTAGGTATTTCACCTGCTTTTCTTAAACGTTCCGTTAAAAAGTTTCTTATAAACTCTTCAAATGTTACTCCAGCAAATTTACTCATTTGCCAAAAACCATAAATCATTGCTCCATAAAGAGAGTCAATTCTTTGGTCTATTCTAATATAGCTTTCTTGAAGCCCTTTTACAGTTTTAAGCATTTCATTAAAATCCTCCCTAAGCCTTGCTTGCTCCTCACTAAGTGCTTTAAAGTCTTCTCTAAGCCTTGCTTGCTCTTCGCTAACTGTTTTAAAATCTTCTCTAAGCTTAATTTGTTCTTCAGCAATCCTTATTTGCTCTTTTCTCATTTCATTAAAATCCTCCCTAAGCCTTGCTTGCTCCTCACTAAGTGCTTTAAAGTCTTCTCTAAGCCTTGCTTGCTCTTCGCTAACTGTTTTAAAATCTTCTCTAAGCTTAATTAAAATTTCTTCATGTCTATCTAACCTTTTTAAAATTTCTTCTAATCCAGCGCTGCCTAATATAGCATATCTAAATTTTTCATCTTCTTTTAAAATTTTTAAAAAAACTTCTTTAAGCTCCTCTTCTTTTATTTCGCTCAACTTTTGCATCCTTATTATTTATTCCTTTAGTATTAAATTAAAATTCGTTGCAGCTTTATTATAAGTTTTTAGCATCTCCTTTAATAAAAATTATGCATGGTTTTAATGGAAAATTTTAGATTATAAGCTTCTTCTTCATTAAGTTTATTAAAAGAATAGTTAATGTTGCTCCAACAGCAGCAAGCCATATTAAGCTTAATATGCTTTTCCACTCTAAAAATCCTGTAGTTAACTCTCTTGAAATATAAAATGCATGCGTTAAAGGAAAAAAAGTAAAAGATAAAATTTGAATTGGTTTGGGAAGAAGCGATAAAGGGAAAAAGGTTCCGCTGAAAAGAAACATTGAAGTAATAAAACAAGAAAATTGGATAATTAAAGGAGTCTATTGTAGGGGAAACAGCTGTAAAGCACATGGCAATTGATGAAAATACAAACCCAACTATAAAGGCTAAGGGAATTATAAATATTGAATCTGGAAGCTTAACTAACTTAAAAGCTGATACAACTAAAAGCATTATGGATGCATTTATAACGCTTTTAGTGGAACCCCATAAAATTTCTCCAAAAATTACTTCATCAACATTTAAAGGTGTGCCTACTATGGCATCAAAAGTTTTTTGATAATACATTCTTACAAAAGATCCATATATACATTCGAAAAATGCTGAATACATCATTGAAATGCAAATTAAAGCTGGTGCTATAAAAGCTGGATAAGAAACACAATTAATTTCCCCTATATAAAATCCTAAACCAAACCCTAATGCTAAAAGATAAAAAATAGGTTCCAAAAATGGAATAGGAAAGTTAACTTTAATAGTTTTCATAAACGCATCTTTATTTCTAAGCCATACTTTCCAAACCCTATATGAAACATCGGGTTTTTTAAATAAACTTTTAAATGCATTAAATTCAATTTCTTAAGCCTCTACCTGTAAGCTTAAGAAAAACATCTTCTAGAGAAGCCTCTCTAATAACGGTTTTTTCAAGTTTAAATTTTCGAGTAAATTCATCAATTAACTTTTCCGGTTCATTTGTAAATATGCATATTCTATCGCTAAACTGCTCGAATCTTTCTCCCTTTTTTAAAACATAATTTAACACTTCTAGTTTAGCATCAACTTCTAAAACTTTAATTCCAACATATTTTTTAATTAACTCTTCAGGTTTACCCTCAACAATTATCCTTCCAAAATCCATTATAACCAATTTATCGCATAATTGTGGGTCCTCCTTCATATAATGTGTAGTTAACACAATTGTAACACCATCATGCTTTAAACTTTTAATTTTATCCCAAATTAAATGTCTTGCTTGAGGATCTAAACCTGTTGTAGGCTCATCTAAAATTAATATTTCAGGATCGTTTATTAAAGCTCTAGCCAACAGTAACCTTCTTTTCATTCCTCCTGAAAGCTTTTTAATTGAATAATCTTTCTTTTCTTCAAGATGAACAAACCTTAATAAATCTAAAGCTTCTTTCTCAGCCTCCTTTTTAGAAACATCATAATATCTAGCATAAACAATCAAGTTTTTAAATACATTGAAGTCTGGATCAAGATTGTTTTCTTGAGGTAAAACCCCAAGAACTCTTTTTATTTCTCTAGGATGCTTTTCAACTTCCATTGCCTTAACTTTTAAAATTCCTGATGTTTTTGGGAAACGCATCGAATCATCCTCATAGTTGTTGTTCTTCCTGCACCGTTTGGATCTAAAAAACCGAATATTTCTCCTTTTTCAACTTTAAAGCTTATATGGTCAACAGCTGTAAAACCATTAAATTTTTTAGTTAAATTTTCAGCAATTATTATAGGTTTGTCCTTAATCATTTTTATTCA
>Ga0105158_1000751_pt1 | contig 13386 bp, 13 predicted proteins | sample LHCtaG_FD_81567 | JGI IMG/M metagenome (GOLD analysis project Ga0105158, IMG submission 81567) | Hot spring microbial communities from Little Hot Creek, USA to study Microbial Dark Matter (Phase II) - LHC4sed_matched | ecosystem: Environmental > Aquatic > Thermal springs > Hot (42-90C) >... | reverse complement strand
TTAGGCTTAGGGTTTCGGCTTCTCCAACATTACTTCTTTTAGTGCTTCATGTATTGCCAACAGTGCCATCTTCACCTGAGATGGATTTCTGTCACGAGCTCTAAGAACCACTTGAAACTCGAGGGCAGCGATGTCAGGCACCATAAGGTTACTAACCTCTATAAGTAGTCTAACCGCATACTGATGTTTGCGGTCCCTTGGGTTTAAAGCGAAAAGGAACTCCGTGTCAGCAACCGGCATGGCTCCTCAACCATCTTTCAGCCTTAGCCTCATCCTTTTCCTCCTCATAAGGTTCCCCTACAATCTTTCCCAGCACTTCGTAGGGATTCCAAGGCAAAGGTTCAATGACTATCCTGCCGTTCTCAATACGAATCAAAACCCTCTGTCCCTCCTTAAGCGCTAACTCTTCCCTAATAGCCTTAGGTATCACTAAAGTATAGACAAACACGTTGTATCTATGCCTTTTTTCTGAGTTATCGTGCACGGGACGATATAAACAACCAAGCACTTTCAGCCGAGGCAAAGCGATTTCCGGAAGCAACGGTCAATGATGATAGAATCAAGTCGTTGGGTGTATCAACAATATTACTATAAACATAGCACTGGATATTAGAAACTTCGATGTCAGGTCCAGTATTGTTTCTAAAAACGTTTTTTCTTAACAAAATTGTTGCATTAACTCCCTGAGTTCCTGTTATAAAGAAACCTCTTCCTATTTCATTTAAAATTTGATTTCTTTTCTATTACAAAAATTCCTCTGTTTGGAAAAATTAGGCTAGTTTCAATTAGTATGCCAGCAATAGCCTTGCTATAAGCAACAGTATTGTTGTATATTAAGACGTTTTCGCAGCCTCGAATAACAATATTTCCGCTAAGTGAAGCCTCTGAAAAAAGTATTAGGTTACTAGAAATGTTTACCTTACTTGCAAAGGCGACACCTATTTTCCCGTTTACAAGAACATTATGAAGAACATTTTGGCGTATATCTATGGATCTAAGGAAAAATGTTTCATTTTCATAGTATCCCCTAAGCAAAATAGGGGCATTTTCGCCGTCATAGAAAAAGTTGTTGTAGATTTTTATGAAACTTGTAGCCTTAGAAGTTTTCGAATAGTTTGATGCGATTGCTATGTTTTTAAAGTTTCTGAAAGTATTATTGAATATTAAAATGTTCGATGAACCATGATCGATAAAAATTAAGAAACTAGTTGAGTAAGAGACACCTTCTCGGTTTCCGTTAAATATTATATTTTTAATTATTATGTTACTTTTCCCTTTTATTATTAGGAAGGGGTCTGTTGCATTACTTGAAAGTTTAAAAGTTGCTCCCTGAGTTCCAATTATTTGAACATTTGAGGGAATATCAAGGTTTGAGCCTTCATAAACTTTTGGAGGCACGATGATTAAAGCTCCTTCTGGAGGGACATCGCAAATAGCGTTTTTTAATTTTTCAAAATCATTTGTCCCGGGATAGTTATCGGGATTGATGATTTTTGTTTCATAATTTGTAGGATAAGAATTTTTTAAGATTTCTCTCAGACTATTAGTGTGCGCTAGCAAAATTGCCAGAAAAATTACGATACTTCTTATTAAATATTTTTTCATAGTTACACGTAGGCCTCTTAGAGTATTCTTTTTCTAATAATTTAGGTTCAAAATTCGTTCTTAAACGTTTTTACTTTTTGGCATATAGATGGCATGCAACGAAATGTCTATTACCTACGTCGATTAATTGAGGTTCCTTTTGGCGACATATATCCCCTATAAAGGATGGGCATCTCGTATGGAATCTACAACCAGATGGTGGATTAATAGGACTTGGTATTTCGCCTTTAATGACAATTTCACTTCGCTTAACAGTGGGATCTGGGACGGGAACCGCATTAAGTAATGCTTGTGTATAAGGATGTAATGGTTCATTTATAACTTGTTCTATGTCACCTTTCTCCATAATTTTGCCTAGATACATGATTGCGATGTCATCACAAATATGTCTTGCCAATGCTAGGTCATGTGTTATATAAAGAAATGTTGTGTTAAATTTTTCTTTTAAAGATAACATAAGGTCTAAAATTTCAGCCCTTATTGAGACGTCAAGCATAGAAACTGGTTCGTCAGCCACTATAAATTTCGGTTTTAAGATAAACGCTCTTGCTATGGCCACCCTTTGTCTTTGTCCGCCACTTAATTCGTGTGGATAACGGAAGAAAAACTCCTCCGGTGGGGTTAATTCCACATCTTCCAAACTTTTTTTCACCATCTCTTCAACAACTTCGGGCGGTCTATCTTCCAGGATTCTAACGGGTTCTGCAATGATATCCCCGACGGTCATTCTAGGGTTAAGAGATGAGTATGGATCTTGGAATATTATCTGCATATGTCGCCTCAATGATCTTAATTCTTTCTCATCTAAATGTGTTATGTCTTTATCTTCAAAGAAAACTTTACCTTCAGAGGGTTCTATTAGTCTAAGAAGAAGTCGTCCTGTTGTTGTTTTTCCGCTTCCACTTTCTCCCACTAGGCCATAAATTTCACCCTTCTTTATTTCTAAGTCAATGCCGTCTACGGCACGAACCGAGAGGCTTCTTCTAGATATTAGGCTACTGAGAAATCCCTTTTTTAGCTCGAACCACTTTTTCAGGTTTACAGCTTTAACAGCTATTTCCAAATGCATCACCTTTTTATAAGATGGCATGAAACAAAGTGGTCTGTTTCAACCTCTATTTCCGAAGGTTCCTCTTTCTCGCATATCTCCATAGCATATTTGCATCTTGGATGGAATCTGCATCCTGACGGAGGATTTAACAAATCTGGTGGAGTACCGGGTATGGCTGCAATCCTAACCTTTGGGCCTTTTATGCTTGGGAACGCGCTTATCAATCCCGAAGTATATGGATGTAGCGGGTTTTTAAAAATTTTAACAGAGTCACCATGTTCAACTATTTTTCCTGCATACATGATGGCCGTTTTTTCACAAGTTTCTGCAATTATCGATAAATCATGTGTTATTAAAATCATTGCAAGGTTTAATTTTTCCTTCAATTCCCTTAGCAGTCTCAAAATTTGAGCTTGCACGATAACGTCTAAAGCTGTTCCGGGCTCATCGGCGATAAGTAGGGACGGATTGCAAGCTAAAGCCATCGCTATAAGTGCCCTCTGTTTCATTCCTCCGCTGAATTCATGGGGGTAATTGTCAAATCGTGTTTGATCTATTCCAACAAGCTCCAGAAGCTTTTTAGCTCGTGAGATAGCTTCTTTCTCTGTTACGTTTTCGTGAATAAGAATTGCTTCCACTATCTGATCGCCAATTTTATACACAGGGTTTAACGCGTTCATCGCTCCTTGGAAAACGATGGAAATTTCTTTCCATCTTATATCTTTCCGCATTTTTTCTTCAGACAATTTAGTAAGATCGATTCCTGAATAAAGTATTTTTCCACCTTTAATTTCGCCGTTTGGAGGTAAAATTTTTAATATACTTAACGCCGTTGTTGTTTTTCCACATCCTGATTCTCCAGCTAGACCAATAGCCTCCCCTTTTTCCAGTTTAAAGCTAACATTGTCGACGGCTTTCACATAGCCTCGTCTGATTTTAAAGTATGTCTTCAGATTTTTCACTTCTAATAACGCCATATTTTTCCCTGTTTACTTCATTTTTCCCGCTCTGCGTTTAAGCATAGTTTATGTGTAATATTTAAGTCTTAATATGTCCCCATCTTTTTTTAATCTTTTCAAGTAGAAAGTCTCCTGAAAGTAGCTTAAAGAACGTATAAGATGATAGTATGGCGATGGAAAAAATAATTATGATGGATTCAGTTGTATGAGGTGAAAATGTCGCTTCTGATTTTATGATTGCTATATCGTTTAGGCATATTTGTTCGACATTATCGTTCAGGTCGAATTCTTCCCATGTTGTTTCTAGGCTTATAGTTAGAACACTTCCGACGCCTTTTGAGTGTAAGATTTTGTATGGTTTGTTGATGGAAAAATTTAATACTGTTTGGGAATGTGGTTCCAGCTTTAACTTGCTTTCAATTAGCTTATCTGAATAACATTTTATGACAATTTCGAAATGCTCTGTAAAGTTCCCTCTATTTTTAACATTTATGCTGATTAGTAGGCTTCCTTTGTTTTGAGAGTTTATGGAAACCGATGAAATTGACAAGTTATGAATTTTTATTTCATCCTTTGCGTAAGGTCTAAGTGTTGGGTCGCCGATTATAGTCAATCCATGAAAAACTATTGGGTTTAGTTTAGCGTATTGATCTTGAAACCATCCATTTAAAGCGTCACCTACCGATTTTCCCTCATTTAATAGTTCGAAGAATTTCCGAAAAGATATTGAAAACATGTCATCAGTGCAGCCGATTGCCAAAAGACCATGGGAAGTTTTGAAAACCGCTGATTGTGCTAAGTAGTCTTGCTCTGTGTATCGTGCAGCTGAGCATGTGAAAAATAGATAGAAACATATACGTGGATCTATAGTCTCATACTCCCATGTGTAGACCGTCCCGCCTGTTGGTTCATTGTTAACTTCAAAAACGTGGTAGTCGAAAGAGCCATGTGCCATTAAATAGAGCCATTGATATCCGGTTTGGTCTCTAAGTTTACTCTTGAAGTCTTTAGCTGTGGTAATATTTTTGTCATTTATGATTATTATTTCAGTGGATACCTGGCTTAAAGTATCTCGAGCTTCCTCAACCCATTCTACTCCGTCATCGTCGATGTATGCAAGCGTTCTCCACCACGGCAACATTCGTAGGCCATTTCTGAAAAGGTGATCTCTATTGAAGTAATCTTTTAATTTTTTGGCTTCCTTGTCATTTAAAGTTGAAAGTGTAAGTCGGCTCGTCCATATTTCGGGTGTGATGTTTCCTACATGTTCATCGTAAATGCCATTGTCGTTTTTGTCCACCCATAATCCATCTAAGTCTTGATAATACATGTCTGTGGGGAATATTTTCCCATCAACTTCATACCATGCTGCAGGAATATCTCCTATAAATACGGCGCCAACCAACCCGTCTTGGTAAATTTCGCGAAGGTGACATCTAATTCCGTAGGGGGTGTTGTCTTGAAGCTTGTTAATTTCAACTATTTTAACAGAAAATCCTTCATTTTCAAGATCTTGTGCATAGCCTTCTAATATGTCTCTAATTTTGAAAAGTCTCCGAATCCATTAAGAGAACAACCATTGGTTTTTCAGCCGCGCCGATGGTCGGTTTCATAAAAGCTGCTGAAAAGTTTGCGATAACTATCGATGAAATTAAAACATATATTGGAAACGCTTTTGGCATTTCTAATTCCAGACGTTACTTTTCAAACTATATAAGGTTATTATTCTTTATTAATGTTGGTTGTTGCAAAAACTTAAATAACAATTCTCTTCTCAAATAGGGGAGGAAAAGTAATGGGCTTACGAGCTTATATAGCTAAGAAACTCGTATATACGTTCGTTCTAATATTTTTTGTAGCGACTGTAAACTTTGTAATTTTTATGCTTATGCCTGGTGATCCTACAGCTGTGTTTGCCAGTTCCGCTCGATTAAAATCTGAAGAACAGGTTAAAGCTGTTCGTAAGCTTTTTGGGCTTGATGATCCTTTGTACATACGTTATTTTAAGTACATTCAAAACATGTTCACGTTCAATTTTGGCTTCTCTTACTACACTGGGCGTCTGGTTTCTGAAGAGTTAGGCCGTAGACTTCAAAACACTCTACTACTGGTTGGATTATCGACAATTTTCTCTATTATAATTGGAACGATTTTAGGGATTGTGTGTGCAGCAAAAAGAGGGAAAACTTGGGATACGTTTCTTGTTACAACTTCTCTGGTTACATATTCGCTTCCATCATTTTGGTTAGGTATGGTTCTACTTTTAATTTTTGCTAGTTGGCTACATTGGTTTCCTATGGGAGGTGTTGTCCCAGCTAGTTGGGCTCAGCATCCTCCATCAAACATTTTTGAGGAAATCCAAGGTAGGGCTTATCACTTATTTTTGCCAGTACTAACCTTAACCATCTTTCAGTACGGTGGATATTTATTGCTTACAAGGGCTGTGATGCTAGAGGCCTTAACTGAAGACTATATTGTAACTGCAAGGGCAAAGGGGGTTAAGGAGCGCACGGTCTTATTTAAACATGCCTTAAAAAATGCTTCCCTGCCTCTTATCACGAATATTGCTTTATCCTTCGGTTTTATGTTAAGTGGTGCTATTATTACCGAACAAGTATTTACTTATCCAGGTTTGGGACTTTGGCTTTGGAATGCTATAGCTTTTGTTGATTATCCTGTGCTTCAAGCAATGTTTTTCATAATTGCTTTATGCGTGATTTTTGCAAATTTCATAGCGGATCTTTTGTATGGGGTTATTGATCCAAGGATTCGGTATGGGTGATTGAGATGGCAACGAGAAAAGAAAAGTTTATGTTTAATGTTAGAAGGTTAAAAGGCTTTACGAAAAGTCTTTTATCTCAAACCAGAGGTGTCTTTGGAGTTGGTATAATTGCTTTTTTCACTATAATAGCTTTGTTAGCACCTATGATTACTCCTTACGATCCTTACTATGATGAGTATTTAGCTGGGGATTATGCTGCCCCTTCGTGGCTCAGAGCCGTTCCCGGTTTTGGACATTATAGTGAAAATATGCTTTTAGCTAAAGATCCGAACTTCAATTCCATTGCAAGTTTAAAGGAGTGGAATATTACAACTTCTGATGAGAGGGCTAGGATTTTGTACAGCTCAGTTCAAGGGGATCCCATATTTGGCGGTCCTGGCAGTTTAGTTCTTGAGTACAGCAGACTTACAGAAGGGCCTGCGTCTCTCATTTCCGTTCAAATTAAGAAAGCATTTAAATATCCATATGTTGATAGTCCTAAAAGATTTGCTGCAAATCTAAGCGTTTTTGTTGAGAGCTGTGAAGGTTTAGATGAGTTTATTATTTCTACGGTTTTTGAGCGGGTTGAATTTGACGGAAATGTAACATCATATCTTTTATTTTCAAAAAGATTTAGCAGTCCAGTTAATAATTGGGAGAGGATAAGAGATGTAGACTCCTATTCAAGTGATGTCAAGTCCTTATTTGGTTTGCAAGATCCTTCAAAGGTGATTTTCAACACCTCTAAGGGCGATCTGTACCGTTTTATCATTAATTTTAAAATAGTTGATTCGGGTAGAAACGTTTCTAGTTTGAGAGTTTATTTAGATGGGATAAATCTAAAACTTTATGGTACTTGTTTCGGCTTGTTGGGAACTGATCAGAGTGGGAGGGACATCTTCTCTCAGCTTATTTATGGTGCTAGGATTTCTATAACTGTAGGGTTGTTATCAGCTGTGCTTTCGGTTGTTATAGGCCTCGTTGTTGGCGTTGTTGCCGGATACATTGGCTCCTTTGTTGACGAATTGCTTATGCGATTCACCGATATGCTATTGGTTCTTCCAAGCCTCCCATTACTTCTTGTTCTTATAGCGGTGTTGGGGCCTTCTTTATGGAACTTGATACTTCTGATTGGAGTACTAGGGTGGATGGGATTCGCTAGAGTGGTGAGATCTCAGGTCTTAAGTTTGAAGGAGAGGCCTTTTGTTGAATCAGCCAAGGCTATTGGTGCGAGCAGCTCATATATAATATTTAGGCATTTAATACCAAATGTGTTATCGTTAGCCTATGTGACGTTGGCGCTGTCTGTCCCATCGGCAATAATCTCTGAGGCTGCTTTAAGTTGGCTTGGGCTTTTCGACCCTACGGTTTTGTCATGGGGAAGGATGTTGCATGACGCCATGTCCTATGAAAGAAGCGTTGAGAAGTGGTGGTGGATTGTTCCGCCTGGCATATGTATAGCCCTCCTTTCGCTGTCATTTATAATGATTGGATACGCCATTGATGACATATTGAATCCTAAACTTAGGGAGCGTCGGTGATCTTTAAATATTCAGCAATCGCTGATCCTAAGATTGCCGAAATTAGGCACAAAATCCAAACGCTTGGAAGTGTGCTCCTAAAAATCGTTATTAACGCTGATTGGAGGAGCATATCTATTAAAGAAGGGATTGGGGGCACTTTTCCCGATATGACTGGAAGTAGCGCTAATGAGAAGGTCATTATGAAAAGTGATAAAAGACACATTATAAAGTATCCGATTATTACCTCTTTTAGATCCGCTAGTAGTATACCTGGCAGTATGCTTGCTATAAACAAAAATAGATAGTGATGCCATGTTAGTAGTGGTTGAACATAGAGGGCTTGTAAGATGGTTGCTGAAGCTGTTATAGCCCATATCAGTATTATTGCGGGTGCTTTCTTCTTCATATCTTCAAGTTTAGCAATGCTTATATTTCACTTTTACTAGTTGCTTGGGGTTGATGGTTTTGGTTAAAAAAGGAAAATTTCGCTATAATGTTGTTTGGTTTCTCCTTTGCGGGTTTTTTATTTTTTCAATAGTTACATGGGTTGCTAGTACAGCTAATTATTTGGAATTTTATAGTTCTTTGAAGAATTTGTATTTAAGGATTGACAGTTTTAATTATGATATTCTAGAGTTTGGAGGTAAAACCGTTGTTTGTGTTGATGGAAGGTTTAGCTTGGTTCACAATTCTTCCTATAAGGGGTTAGTATTGGAGTCTGTTTATGTCAGCATGTTTGTTGAAGGTGAGGTGGAGCCTTTCTTTGAACGTAGGTTTTGGGCTAATGATATAGAGTTGGCTCCCCACTCAACTGTGTCTTTTGATGTTGAAAATTTGAATTTAACGGAAAATGTGGATGGTTTTGTAAATTCTAAGCGGGAGTTTGGCAGTGTAAATGTGTTGGTTAGGTCGGCTGTTTTTATTTATGTTTTTGGAGGGCCTTTTGCCACAAAGGTTGAGCTTGAAGATTTTTACATAACATTGTAGTTTGCCAGTAATTTTTGAACATGCCCCCAGAACTCCTCTTGTAGGGCGTCTATTTTTTCCTTTGCTTTCAACTCTTTTAGAAGTAATGTTCCTCCGAAGAGGAACGTGAGGAGCATGCCTATTTTAATCCTTTTTTCCTTCTCCTCAGCTGAGCTAAAGTTTACGGTTAGGCTTTTTTCCCTTTTCTCCAGTTTAACAGCTATTTCCTCTTGGATTTCTGTGTTCACGTTTGGAATGGCTAAGATTATTGCCTCATTTTCATGTATTATTATTTTTGTTGAGAAGTTTTTATTTTTGAAGAATTCTGCTATTTTTTCTGAGATTTTTTCGAAGTTGATGTTGTTGATGGGCCATTGGTAGCGCATTTCAGCTTCATAAATAAATTGTTTTCATATTTAAACTTCTACTTTTCGAATAGAAAATTTTTCCGTAACACTTAAATTTGGGAGCAACCAAATATCAATACGCCTAAGTTAAAAGGGGAAAGGGAGAAAAATGAAAGTGAAAACTTTAGTTATGACAGCGTTTGCGGTCTTCCTATTGGCTCTAATAGTGTCTCCGGTTTTCGCAGCTGCTAAGACTGAAAATTTGCTGATACACATATTCCTTCATCCAGATCCTGAGAACCAGGCTTTGGAAGAGTGCACTTTGGATATAAACGACTGGCCGCTGGCTAAGGAATGGATTGACCGTTGGGCTTTGATGCCTGATAAGATAACCCTCAAGGACTACGTTGAGATGGGCATGATGGAAATTGACATCAACAATCAGAAATGGCCGACAGGGTGTCCAGATCACAAATTCTACACGGGCACTTGTTTGAAGTGCCAGAGGGCTGTGCTCTTCAGAAAGGCTGTTGCATGCCTCTTGGATCGTGACAAGATTATAAGGGATGTTTTGAAAGGTTATGGGTATAGGCTTGACGTGCCCATACCACCATTCCAGTCTGCATACATGGACATGGCAAACTACACAGCTTCAGGCATAATATACAATTACGATAAGGCAAGGGCCATCTCATTTCTAGAGGCGGCGGGATTCACAGATCCCGATGGTAACGGCATCAGAAATGACCCGTATACTGGAAAGGATATGGAGCCTCTGATTTTCTACATTAGAATGGACGACCCCAACAGAAGAAGGGCTGGCGAGATGCTTGCTGCTGAGCTTCAAATCGTTGGCGTTCCTGTTAAGGCGATTATTACTGAGAGAACTGTCTGCTTCAAGAACGTCATGGTCTTGTATAATTATCACCTATACACTGGTGGTTGGAGCCTTGGCATAGTTCCAGACCAATACCATGACCTATACTCAAGCTACACGTATTATGGACCTACAGTTGGCTGGAGCCTCAACTATCCAGGCTTCTGCAACCATGAATTTGACGAGTGGGCTAAGAAGGTTAAGTATCCAGCCACTCCTGAGGAGGCTATGGAGGCAGCTAAGGTCTGTGGTTACCTCTTCCTGAAGTATTGTGCCATAATACCCATGTGGTCTGCTAAGGCTGTTAAAGCCTATAAGACCGGATGGGAGGGTGTTGTGAACAACGCTGGCTACGGTATTGACAACTATTACTCATTCTTGAACATGTATAAGGAGGGCGACGATACAATTGACTGGGGCTTCAAGAGCGACATTGAACAGTTGAACGTGATCAGTTCAGAGTGGCTTTGGGACTGGAATGTTCTAGGCTTAATCTATGAATCAATGGTTGGGACAAACCCGTTCAACCTTGCCCCAACAGAAGGTTTCATTGCTGAACGTTGGGAGGTAAGCTCCTGGGATGCCAGCGCTTTTGGAGGAGACCCTGACGCAACCAAGATAACATTCTACATCCGCCATGGCATAAAGTGGCACAACGTGACAGGAGGAATTCGCAGGGAGCTAACAGCCCACGATGTTAAATTCAGCTTTGACTATACTTATGAGTGTGGTCCAGGAATTGCCTGGAACTTCCCGTTGATTGAAGCGTTGAACTCGACAAAAGTGGTTGACGCCTATACAATTGAAGTCTACTATAAGAAGAAGAGCGCATGGGCTGTAATGTGGGCTGGAGGACTCCCAATAATTAACCAAGACATATGGAATAATGTGGCTCCGGAGAATGCAAGACAATTTGATCCGGTAACTGCTGATGTAAACAATAACGGCATCAAAGACATTATGGAGGACGGTTGTGGAGCATGGATGTTCGTTGAGTACGCGATGGGTTCATACGTATCCCTTAAGGCAGATCCAGAATACTATCTAAGCAGCAGCTACATCGAGGAAAGGCTTAGTGAAATGTTCCATGTAGGAGCTGGAGACGTCAACGGAGACGGAGTTGTAGACATTAAAGACTTGGGCTTCATGGCTAGAGCCCTTGGAACAGACAAATGGAACTTTCCGCATGGAACAGGCTGGAACCAGTACAACGAGGACTGCGACTTTGATGGAGACGGCGATGTAGACCTAGACGACCTAGTAACGGTAACCATCAACTACGGCAAGACAATGGGTTAGAGGTGGAGAGGGGAGGAAGGAGAAAATGAAAAGCAAAATCCTCTTCACAATATTGGCCGCCACAATAATGCTAAGCCTATTTGCGGGACTAAACAACACTCAAGCCCAAGAATACGGAACTATGGCCCTAAATCCAGTTGAAAAAGTCTTTGACCCAGAATATGGCACTCAGGGAGACTTCTTCCTTTGGGAACTAAACATAAGTACAACTGTTGATGTCAGTGCTTGGGAAGCTTACCTATGGTGGGACCCCGCCGTGCTCAGAATCTCCGTTGAAAAGCCAGTTGTTTGGGGGACCTTCATGTCAGATGCCTCAGTTGAGGGTGTAGCTCAACCCGTCGGCGCAGGCGCAATCAGACTAGGACAATACTTCACAGAGGAGCATACAGTAACAGGAAGCGGAGTACTAGCCTACCTGAACTTCACCTTTGTCCTTCCAGGAGCCACCACTGTTAAATTCGCCTACGCATTGGTTTTCGACAACGATCTAAACAGTTATGAGCTGACAGGCGTGGACGGAAGAATTAAGAGCAACCGCCCCCACCCGGCCTTCACATGGTCAACTGCGGATGGAAGAAACCCACTTCCACGACACACAATTAGGGATGGAGGAGACGCCATAGTCCACTACGACGAAGTAATCTTCGACGCCTCAGCAAGCTTTGACGTTTCAAACCTAGTCTGGGATGGAACTGCCTGGGTTCCAGACGATGACTATCCGGACATAGTCTATTACAGGTGGGAGTTCGGCGACGGCGATGTTGAGGAAGGCGAAGACCTTGTCACAGTAACCCACGTTTACCCAGGCTACAACAAGGACGGGTGGCTTGTAAACCTAACAGTTTGGGACAGCGAGGGAGACTATTGGAGCACCACGTGGCGCTACGGCGGACCAGACCCATCCAATGTTGTGCCCATGTGGCGTGACGTAGCCATAGTTGACATTTGGCCATCACTACCCCCATACTACCTATGGGACGAGGAAGGCGAAGACTGGTATCAATGGTGGTGGTTCGACTCAGTAGACTACTGGATACCAAACATAAACGACGCCTACTGGGATTACAGCCTCCCAGACAGCTTCTGCGACGACTTTGGCCTCCCATACGGAACAACAGTGAGAGAGTTTGGGGCACCCCTCTGGATTCTAGTAACAGCATGCAACTACGGCTCAGTCGACGAAAGGGTAACAATAAAACTCTATGCAGCATATGCAAAAGAGAAAGTAGACACACCAAAATGGGTTATCCGAACAGAGCAAGACGTATACCTAATAGACACGTTCACAGTAACCCTTAGAGCCGGAAAAGGAAGCGGCTGGAGCCTAATAACACTCTGGATGCCACCAAAAGACGGATTCTACGTCTTCTTCGCAACAATAGAGCCAGCAAAAGGAGCAGTAGTAGAAGATCAGGATCCAACAAACAACTACTTCGTAATGCCTTCACTGTTCTCAACAATAGCCAGATGGGACAAGACAAATCTTGAACTAATCACAGCGGAACCATATGCAAGATACCTAGTAGACCTCACAGGCGATGGAAAAGTTACGCCCAAAGAGTTCACCATATTAAGCCTCGTATACGGCAAAGAGTGGACTAAGCCATAAAATTTAAAAAAACCAATACCCCCCTTTTTTTAACATAATTTTACAATAAAACTCGGTCTTCTACAAGTATAGAGAAATATTCCATAATCCTTAAATCTTTCTTCTGCCTAAAATTTTCCTGAACAAAAGGAGAAGGGAGAAATATATGGTGAGAAAAAACTATGCAGTGTTAATACTACTGATGTTGACTCTAACTTTCGCTCCGCTGACTATCGGGCCAAAAGAAGCCTATGGATTGTATCCGCCTCCCGATGAAACAGCTTTGTTTGCATATCCCGATGTTGTAGACTTAACTGGGAATGTTCCGCCGCAGACCTATTCTTTTGATGTTAAGATTCAGAATAAGACTGGTGTTGTAACAATAGCCTTCGACCTAGCCTTCGACCCCA